>ERZ791837.48-NODE-48-length-84540-cov-5.700598_pt1 | contig 84540 bp, 134 predicted proteins | sample MGYA00510292_ERZ791837 | MGnify/ENA primary metagenome ERZ791837 (study PRJEB30046, sample SAMN00715259) | human gut metagenome | study: EMG produced TPA metagenomics assembly of the A metagenome-wide association study of gut microbiota in type 2...
CTTTGCAGATGATTGAAGACTATCATAATACTTATGAGGGTTTTGCCAAGTGGAAAATGGCTACTGAAAATTACGCAAAGAAACATGGTTATGTAAAAAACTTATTCGGTAGGATAAGAAGGTTCACTGAAACCACCAAGAATCCTTTTGAGGGAGTTGACAAGAAGAAGTATTTCGGCGAATTGCGTCAAGCGGTAAATACGATTATTCAAGGTACTGGTGCTGATATTGTAAAACTTGCCACAGTAGCGATGTGTAAAAAGTTTAAGGATTTGAACTTAGACGCTCATTTCTTATTACAGGTGCATGATGAGGTTCTTATCGAGGCTCGTATCGACCAGATGCGTGAAATTGAGCGTGTGGTTATCAATTGTATGGAAAACACCGTTAAATTAGACGTTCCTCTCGTTGCTGATGGTAAAATACTCGCTAATTGGGGTGAGATGAAAGACGATACCGTTGTTTCCTTATGTGATAGATTTGATTATTCCCTTTATATGCCAATTTTATAAGTAATGCCAACAAAGAAGAATCTTATAATGGGAGACTGCTTTGAGGTAATCTCTACTTTTGCTTCTGGAAGCATAGATTTAATAGTTACAGACCCTCCTTATGAGGTTTGTTGTATTGGTGGAGGTTCAGTTAATTCAGTAAAGAATCTCAGTAAAAGTTTAGACTCCTTAGTTAAAGCAGATATTGCCTCTGGATATGAGATTAGAAAATTCGGTATGGAGGTTGTTCGTCTTATGTCGAAAGAGATAAATGTTTACTTTTGGTGTAATAAAGTTCAGATCCCTGCCTATATTGATTTTTACGTCAGAGAACAGAAATGTAAGTTCGATATTCTCTGCTGGCATAAGACAAATGCTTTACCTACTTACTCGAATAAATATTTGGCAGATACTGAATACCTTTTGTATTTCCGTAAAGGTAAAGGCAAATGTTTTCCCCAATCTTATGAGGATGCCAAGACTTTTTATCTTTCTCCTAAGAACGTTACGGATAAAAAATTATATCAGCACCCCACTATTAAGCCTCTCGATATTACAGAAAAGATTATCCGTAATAGTTCTGAGGAGGGACAAATGGTTCTTGACCCGTTTATGGGCAGTGGTACTACTGGTGTAGCATGTTCTCGATTGAACAGAAACTTTATTGGAATTGAATGTGAAGAAAAATGGTTTAACATTGCAAAAAATAGAATCTTAAATGGCAAAGAAAGAATTATCAAGCCTTAATTCTGTGCTTCATAAATTTAACTCTACAATGGGAGACGGAGTTATTCATACGGCTTCTACTTTACCGAATTGTCGGAAAATCAAGAGTTCCATACCTGTTTATAACTACGTTACCGATGGAGGGTTTCCTGTTGGTAGAGTTATTGAGCATTATGGAGAAAATGGCTCCTTAAAGAGTTATACTGCATACGATGCGATAGCACAGTTCCAGCATTACGATTGGGCAAACCATGAACAAGGAGCATTTAAGAGCTTTTCCTACTCAGGTACTGGTGATTTACGTGAATTGGAGAGTTATGAGTTACGTAAAGGGTATAAACCTAAAAAAGAACCTATTGCCAGACGTGTTGCTCTTGTTGACGTTGAGGCCACTTATACTCCTGATTGGGGGGCAAAATTCGGAATTGATAATGAGGGTTTAATTCTTATAAGACCTACTTTTCTTACTCAATGCGTAGATATTGTACAAGCCTTATTAGCTGATGAGGCGATAAGTCTTATTGTGTTTGACAGTCTTTCGGCAGTCGGTACAGATGACGAGATTGACAAGTCAATGGAGGACCAACAAATGGCATCCGGCGCACGTTTTTGGAATAAGGCTTGTCGTAAATTTCAAGCGGCTATGAATGGAAATCCACATAAAGAGGCTACTCTTTTGGTTATCAATTCTGCGTATCAGAAAACCGGAATTGCTTATGGAGACCCAGAAGTGATTCGTAATGGAGAACAGTTGAAACGTACCAAATCTTTATCGGTTAGATTTAAGGCTTTGAAGAAAATAAATGGTAAAACTGATGAAGGAGATATTGTTGTCGGTAGGAACATAGCGATTGAATGTGTAAAGAATAAATGCGGTGTAAATGGTCGTTCGGCCAATTTCTTTTATGCGTTTGTTGACTATGGAAATGTTAGTGCTTATCATACAGATTCCTCTGGACAAATTGTTGATTTAGGAATGCGATTTGGTCTTGTAGACCGTAAAGGTGCTTGGTACTCTTACGAAGATATAAGAGTAAGTGGAATGGATAATTTTGTTGACGAACTTGTTAAGAGTGGTAAGATTCGTGATTTGGAGAATGATGTTTATGATGAATTTGAAAATGTAACAGACTGATGGGTAGAAAAATTGAAGTAGACGAAGATGATTTGAAGAAGATTATACTTTTACTTAAATTGAGCAAGCAATATGTCCAATCTCCCCATGAGAATTTGACCTTGTGTAATTTGTGGAGAGTATCGGGTAAACTTGCCGATAAGTTAATGAAAAAAGCCAAATTAGTTATGATAACTAATAAGGGGCGCACTACGCTTAAACTAATTGGAGAAGTAAAATCAGAGGAAGTATCTGAGATACCGATTGATAAACATGCGGAGAAAGTCCCCAGATGTCGTAAACGAAAAAGTTAATACTATGGCTCGTAGAAAATTCGGATATATGGAAGCTATGTTCGGTGAGAAAACAACTCGTGAACGTTCAGGAAAACAGGAAAGCCGAATTGCAAAACAACTTAACGGACATACTACTATCAATTCTGGCGCAACGTTTGGTCAGAATGACGTAGTTACTGATTTTTGCGAGGTTGAAGCTAAAACAACAAATAAAGAATCTTTCTCCCTTAAATTATCTGATTGGAGACTTCTACGTAAAAAATGTGCAAGCAATAAAATTCCTATATTTGTGGTGGACTTTGAACAAAGTAAAGATACCCTTGCGGTACTTACTTATGAAGATTTACTCTTTCTTATAGAGCAATCTAACCACAAATAAACGTTTAAGAGGTTATAAGACAATTTGTTAGTTTTAGTTTAATTTTGTATATTTACTATGCGTTTGAAAAACCATAAACCTAAACTAATTATCATAGGTTATGAAATGCGGAAAAACCAGCATGAAGGTTTTAAGATAATTAAATTCTTTCGCTACGAGAATGAGAATTTTTCTCGGAAAAAGACTATCTATAAGCATTTGACTCTTTCTGACGCAGAATCTATTCTCTATAAATTAGAATCACAAATTTTATAAAACCCTATTATGGAAAAGTTTTTCTTTATGAGAACTGTTGCCGATAAAGGACGCAACAGGTTACGCTTATTGAGCGGACAGTATCTTGACTCTCTTCCATTGGACCCAACATGGAATGTACAATCTGACAGAGCTTTAAGAGTTGTTTACCCGATTGGTACAACTTTTGGAACTTCCTCTCTAAAAAAAGCATCAGGTTTTTATGTCGCAGGAAATATTTATCCTCTTGGTTTAAGAAGTACGGATTATAGAGATTCTTCTCATATCGCTCCCGAAGAGATGACTCGTGCCTACGAGGTTTTTAGTCTTGGTCTTGATGAGGATTCTTCAAAAGATAAAGAACGTGAAGACTTTGACGAACCTACCAGAAATTCTTACCTAAACAAATTAAAAAAGAATAAAGATTTTGACCCCCCAACTATTTCTGAGAACGGTTTTTATGTAGACTCTGATAATTGGTATCTGCTGTTAAGAAACATTCAAAGTCAGGTTAATACGATGATGGTAGGTCCTACGGGTACTGGTAAAACGGAACTTGTACTTTTAGCTTGTAAGAAATTGGGTATTCCTTGTCACGTGTACGATATGGGGTCTATGTATGACCCTATTTCTGGACTTCTTGGAGTTCACCGTTTACAAAAGGGAGGAGTTTCTACTTTTGATTATGCGAAGTTTACAAAAGATATTTCAGAGCCGGGTGTCGTCTTATTAGACGAGTTGAGTCGTGCCCCTGTTACTACAAATAATATTTTATTTCCTTGCTTAGATAGTCGTAGGTCTCTACCGATTGAGATTGCGGGCGGAAATGATTTACGTTCTATTAAAGTTCATGAAGATTGTTGTTTCGTTGCTACGGCTAATGTTGGAGCCGAATATACAGGAACTATGAGTTTAGACCGTGCTTTGGTCGGACGTTTTTTCCCTTTGGAATTAGATTATATGCCGTTTGATTTTGAAACTGAGGTTCTTATGAAACGGTGTAAAATTTCGAAGAAGAATGCCGATTTAATTGTTAGAGTTGCCGACAATGTTAGGTCGTTGTATCGGAAACAAGATATATCGTGTTCTTTATCTACTCGTGAAACTTTAATGGCTGCGGAATTGATTTCTGATGGTTGGGAACTTCTTAAAGCTATGGAGTTGGTGTTTCTACCTTTGTTTGAAGGTACAATGTCAGAAGGTGAGAGAAGTATTATTGCAAAAATAATAATGGCGATGTAATTATGTCTAAGGTTGATTTATCGATAGAACTTACTGACTCAGTAATAGACTCGTTGTTGGACGATTGGTTCGACAGAGATGGTGAAACATTTTTACGAATCCGTAAAAAAGGACGTATTGGGTGGGAAAAAACACTTGAACGTGGTGACAGCTATTCTGCATATATTCTTGAAGCCCCTACTTTAACCGACTTAATAAAGCGTGCTTATTCGTTGGCGTATGGTACACTTTTAGCTATGAATTTACCTTTTAGAGTAGCTCTTAAAATTTCTTCGGGGAGTACCTCTTTCTCTGATGGGAAAATTGTGTGTGTTAGTACAGCCATGTTTGATGATAAGAAACTTTCTACTGGGGATAAGTTAGACACCTTTTTAGGTGTTACTATACATGAAGGTTGTCATGTTTTATATACGGACTTTAAGATTTTACAAGACGTAAAACTTGAAGTTATACGCACTCTTTTTAATATTATAGAAGACGAGCGTATCGAGGAAATATGTGCATATAACATGCCGGGTTTTGCTAATTTCTTGGAGAAAAGCAAGTATTATTACTTTGATTTATTCTATTTGGACTATGTGGTTCCCAAAAAAGAAGAGGATAGGTTAACTCCGTTTGATAGAATAATGAATTGTATTCTACATGTTATTAGATATCCGAAATATCTTAATGAGCCGGAGATTGTTGAATTTGGACATTATCTCTTAGCTATTAAGAAGGTTCTTGTTCCTTATCCAGTCACGACAAAAGATGCTTTACAAGCAGCCGAAGAAATCTTTCAAATCATAGAAGAATTTTATACTGAGGAAGAAAAGAAAGAGACAAAAAGTGAATCTTCTGAGGAAGATTCTGACGAAGACTCAACCACTCTTAGTGAAAAAGCTATGGAAAAACTTCTTAAAGACGCTGGTGAGATGTTATCAGCTCTTGAAAAAGTGTCTATTGGTACTACGTCTGCTTCTACTCCAAGCTCTGAGGGTGTAATTGGTTTAAGTCCAAAAGATATGGCTCATGATGTGGTAAAAGACTCTGAATTATTAGGGCATTTGTGTGAGGGAGTCGTTGAAGTAGGAGCCACGGATGACTCTTATTTTACTAAGGTCGAAGACTGTAAGGAAATTTATGACGCTTCTTTATGTCGTGTAAAAAGATATATTCCAGCCATCGCTAAAATTATGCGTGGACATTGTAAAGAGTATAAACTTATACATCGTTCAATGCGAAGCGGTATTTTGGATACTGATAAATTGGCTGAGGCTTTTCAAGGAGTCTCTACGGTTTATAGGCGTGAAGGAGAAGTTAAAACGGATAAAATTAGTGTGTGTCTCCTTATTGATGAGAGTGGTTCTATGCACGGTGAAAGAATAGTATCTGCACGTGATGCAGCTGTACTCATTCATGAAGCTCTCCGCAATATTCCGAATGTAGAGTTATTTATATATGGACATTCAGGAGATATAATTCATAGTGGAGCCACTGAGATGTTTATTTATCGTGAAAAAGGTTATACTCCAAAATTTTCTTTGGGTAATGTAAAAGCACGTGTTGAAAATAGAGATGGTGTCGCTATTCTTGAAACTGCAAAGAGAGTGAAGAAACAAACTAAGAACCCTGTTCTTATGTTTATACTTTCAGATGGTGCACCATCTGCTCACTCTTATCGAGGGGAAGAAGCCATGAGACATGTGAAGGTATGCGTTGAAAAGGTTGAAAAAATGGGGTTCTATGTGATACAGGTGTGCATCAATCATAGTTATGACCCCAGTAAGATGTTTAAGAATTATGTAGTGATGGAAAATATGAATACATTCGCAATTGAATTAGGTAAAGCTATAAAGAAAGCCACAATGACTGCTGCAAAAATAAGTATTGTATGAATAGAGAAGATTATGTTAGCCTTGAAGTGGCTGAACTTATGAAGAAGCACTAAATGCATGAATACTCACGACATTTAAATTGCTTTTGGCGATTTGGTAGATTAAGAATAATATTCTATATTTGAATGCTTGCTGATGAGTTACCACAGACGTGGTTTTAGGGGTGTGGGAGATTTAATGGGGTTTTTCTCCCCCCCTTTTTTGGTCGTATGGCCGAGTGGTTAGGCAATGGTCTGCAACACCATTTACAGCGGTTCGAGTCCGCTTGCGACCTCTAATTTGATAATAGTAGAACTCTTAAATATAAAAGAAATGGAAGCAAATCAAACAAAAACTTGCCCCAAATGTGGGCGTACATTATCGGTAGATAATTTTTATTCATCAAAAAATTCAAAAGACGGTTTCCGCACTTATTGTAAGGAGTGTTATAATAAACAGACACAGCTTAATCGTATAAAAAAAATTACTACTGCTCCTAACCCTGCTTTGGAGGAGTTTACTCCCCAAGAACTTATATCCGAACTTCGTGCAAGAGGATATACGGGTTCGCTTAGTTATACAGAAATCAAGGTACATAAAATATTGTTATGACAGAACGAAAGTCAAATTTGGGAAAGATACTTAAAGGAATTTCTACGAAAAAAGATTCTGAAAAGCCATCGGTTGTCGAGGTTATCAATAGAGCATGCGAAAAAGGTGTTACTTCGGCAGGTGCTTTTTCTCTTTTAGGAATAAAGAGACAATTAAAACTTCTTCTCCGTTTATTAGATTCTGATGATTTTAATAGGGATAAATTTTTTTCAGAATTTAATAAATTGTACTCTTTCGTAATGGCTCCGGATAAAAGAGCAAAGGGAGTTTTTCACCCGTCTCAACTATTAGACGGTTGTTCAAGACAAATGGCTTATGATTTATCGGGGGTTGCTCCTACTAATTTAGTTTCAAGACCAATCGGTGCTGCACTTCAACGGACTTTCGATGTAGGCACTTGGTATCATGTTTATATACAGATGATATTGTATCGTACAGACTTATTAGAACAAGCCGAAGTTCCAGTTGTGAATAAAGACAAATACCTTAATGGTAAGGCTGACGGTGTTTTTAAGGAAGAAGTTTTTGGAGAGAAAGTAGTTCTTGAAATAAAGACTATGAACAATTGGAATTTCTCAAAGGCTGTGTTCAAACCTTTCAAGAAACACGAGTTCCAGGCGTCTCTTTACGCACGTGAATTAGGAGCAAAAAAGGTTCTTTATCTTTATATCAATAAAGATACTTCTGAGATACGGGAATTTCTAATGCCTATCAATGATGAGCAGCTTTCCCTTGCTGATAAAAAAATGGGAACTATTATTGAACATGTCAAGGAGGGGACTTTACCAGCAAAAATTTGCTCGGACAAGTTCTGTGATAATGCTTTGGCGTGCCCTTTCGCTTCACTTTGTTTTAAAGAATAGTATATGCCGACCAAAAAAGAAATAGTAAGAAACCCTCTTGAAAGATTCAGGGCTATTTTTACAGAATTATCTGCTCCGAAAGGAGGTTTGCCGACCATGCCTACTAAGGTTGCTGACTTAGCTTCTGACGAATTAGGCAATATGATTGCGAGATATACTGCATGGAGGGAGTTTACCGAAGACCGACACATGGAAGCATGTGCTGTTTATTCACAATGTAGGTCTGAATATGACTTAGCAGTGGATAAAGAAATGCTTTCTTCCAAAGAGTCCACTGTTACTGAAAGAAAGGCGAGTGCTAAATCTTCTCCGAAAGTAGAAAAGCTCTATAAAGATTTAACCGAAGCTGAAATGTATCGAGATTTACTTGCAAATAAATTGGAGTCATTCAGTAATGTGCTTGCAATGTTAAGTAGAGAACTTACCCGAAGGGGTGTAGCAAATATGTAGTATGGAAGTGTCATTGTTGGAATGGGAACAGATATTGGATGTTATGCTTTTCTATCATAGGACTGAGGGCTATATAGATGAGGTCAATGGAAAAGTTCAATTTTTTGACAGAGACCCTTGCATAAATGGAGTTCACGCTTATAAAGTAACTATTGACGAAGTAAAGGAGTATATAAGGAACTATGGAAATAATTGATAAATCATTGGAACTTTCAGATACCGAAATACGTTCAAGGTCTGTTCAGTATGCTGTTCAGTTGTTGGTAAGCAGAGGGTATTATCCGGCTCCTTGTTGTTCTGACCCACTACCAGAGGGTATGAAGGAGATTAAATCTCCCGAAGAAGTATCTGCTGAGATTATTAAGGATTTGCAGGACGATGTTATTACGTTGGCTGATTCTTTTTCGGAATTTATTAAAAATGGAAAGGCGTTATAATTGCGTATTGAAAAATTATGAGTAACTATGCCATAATGCAGATTCCTATAAGGGCGAAGAATCCTTGTGATTTCCCAGAGGGTTCTTTGGTTAAGAACATATATTCAGGAAAGATATATGTAATAACTAAACATTTTAAGAACGGTATGTGCAATATGTATCGACCAGATATTAGGTCCAATGAAAACTGGAACGCTTGTAATAATGCACACTTTATTTCTGCGGATTATATAAGTTTGGCCATTAGAAGTTTGTTATGAGAATCTATGTAAGTATTCCTATTTCGGGAAAGGATTATGATGCTCAAAAAGAGCTTGCCGAAAAAGTGAAGGAACAGTTGGAAAGTGAAGGACACCAAGTTGTAACTCCTTTTGAGATTATAACTGATAGGAATACTCCTGTTCATTATGCTATGGGAAAAGACATTGAAGTGTTACTTACTTGTGACGCAGCTATCTTTTTAGACGGTTGGAATGAGAGTAAGGGGTGTAGATTAGAACGTTCCGCTTGTAAAATTTATGGGATTGAAATACTATGAGGTAATTGAACTAATTTTAGAACTGTATGTCGCCTATAAGGAAGAATGGGAAAATAACTAAGAAAAAACGTACTCCAAAAGTATTGGTGCGTAGAAATAATGTAAGAGTAACCAAGCCCACAAGTAAAGAGTGCTGGAAGTCTTTCGAACGTACTGTTGCTACTTATTTTGGAACACGTAGAGTTCCTCTATCTGGAAGTAATAGTGGACACGGTACAAATAGCGACTCTTTACATCCTAAACTTTATATAGAATGTAAAGTTCGGAGTAAGATTGCATTGTGGCAATTGTTTTCTGACACTGAAAAAAAGGCCAAGTTAGAAAGTAAGATTCCTGTTGTCGCAATTAAACAAAAAGGAGAAAAAGGATACCTAATTGTGTTACGTCCCCAAGATTTGGAAAATGTTCTCAAAATTAAAAAGGAATATACTTGTGATATGAAATAATTCTTTTTATATTTGCAAGTGTCCTATAAGAAGACGACTATGGAGATTAAAGATAATCAGAAAATACTTAGATGTAAATCATCTACCGATGCCAATAAGTTAGCTGGAAGTATTTACTCTATCTATCAAGAAGACGCCACTTCTCATATCATACTTAGGGTAATTGGAGCAGGGGCACTCAACCAAGCTATTAAAGCGGTTATCATTAGTAATAAATTCTTTGCTAAAAAAGGAATTGTGGTTGATTTAAGACCATCTTTTCAAGATGCATCTGAGAATATGACGGCTATCGAATTAAAAGTTTTATTCAATAAAAATTAGAGCAAGGTTTTCTTGACTATAAGATTTACAAAAAAGCGGTTATGTAAGCTAATCGCTATATAAAATAATACTGCTTGATTTTTTAATTAGCTGGATTATGGCAAGAGCAAGAGCTACCGCTGCCGCTCCTAAGAAAGGGGCCGCAAAAGGACGAGGTGGAAAAGCAAAAGCTACCGCTGCTGCAAAAACGTCGAAATCGTAAACCACTTCGGAGAGTTAAGGGAACTAAGGAATTAGTTCCCTTTTTATTTAAATTTTGTATTTTTGTACCTATGGAAAAGAAAGTTTTATTGTTTTCGGGAGGTCTCGATAGTAGATTACAAGAATGGCTCATAAAACCGGATATTCTTCTTTATGTAGATATGAAGACTTCCTATTCTGATGCCGAACTTAAAGAGCTTCGTAAACTTTCCCCGTATTATACGGAACGTTTAATTATTAAAGAGCTGCCTCTTGGAGAATATGAAAGAGATAATAAATATCTTCCGTATAGAAATTTGATACTTGGGACTATTGCTATGCAGTATGGGCAACATGTATATTTTGGGTTTAATTATAAAGATAATGCCCCAGATAAAGATTACATGTTTCTTGATAAGACCACAAGTTTATTTCGCCACCTTAATAAAAATTGCATAGGTGATATGGAGTGGGACAATGACAATTTCAGTTTTAATGCACCATTTAAAAGGTACACTAAATCTGAGATGATGTCTCTTTGTATAAAGAATGGAATGCCTATTGAAGATATTCAATCTATACGCTCCTGTTATGATGGAGTTTCTGAGAAAGGTTGTGGTAAATGTGCGGTATGCCTAAATAAAGCTGTTGCCCTACTTAATAATGGAATATATAATGATTGTCTTTTTGATGCTCCCATAAGGATTGAGGATTTGGAGAGTATGAGTTCACAAGCCCTCTTGGATAAACGAGGTAAAAAACATTTATATGAAATCAACGAGGCCATCAGAAGGTTACGACAAATCGAAGAATAAAGCGGTATTGTTCTTTTCTGCTTCTTCTACCGGAGACTTCCAACAGTTGTATGACTTTGGAATTAGGGAATGTCTTGTGTCCTATTTTTATATTCGAAAAAATTTATCTTACTGGGATAAGATGCTTCCTATATTTAAAAAAGAAGGAGGTATATTCATGACTGACTCAGGAGCTTTCTCATTTATGGGTAAATTTTCTAATGACTCCCATGAAATAGAAAGAATGACGGAAGAAGAATTTTGGTTACCTTATCTTGAAGAATATTTGAAGTGGGTAAAAGACCACAAGGAGTATATTTTTAGTGCTGCCAATCTTGACCTTGATAAGATAGTAGGTTATGATGTAGTTGATAAATGGAATAGAACGTATTTTGAACCCCTTGAAAAAGAAGGAATACAGGTAGTTTATGTTGCGCATGAGATAAACTATCCGCATGAAGTAATTAACAGGTTTAAGTTTTACTGCCGGAAATATTCTTATGTCGGGGTCAATCAAACATGGAAAAGTTTAGCTGCTCAAATATTTCAAATTGCTAAACATTACAAACGTAGAATACATGGTTTTGCATGGACTGAGCTTTCTTTACTTCGGGATTATCCTTTTTTTAGTGTCGATTCTGTAACGTGGTTAGGAGGTGTTCGTTTCGGAACAACTTATGACTATGACGGAAAAAATTTCACTACTATTGACTACAAGCATAAATACATGCGTAAAGCAAGAAAACTAAAATATGAAAGAGCTGGTATCGATTTTTCCAAAGTTACAGAAACTGAGGAAAGAATCAACATCAATAAGATGAACTTACTTGGTTGGATGGGCTTCCGTAAAGAATTTCTTAAAATGGCAAATTTGAAGTTGAATAATAAAACCGTAGTAAATTATGAAAGATAGTATTAGGAAACGTATCGAACAGATTCATAAGGCTGAAACTTCCGATGACCTTAGAAAATGTCTATGCCCTTTCTTTGAGAAAGGAGGACACCCTGACTGTCCTGTATGTAGAAAAACTGAACCTGACTTGGAAGAATGTAAAGAGTACTATCTTGGTCGTATTATGACGCATCCTATGGACTTCTGGACAGACGACTTCGATGCAGCTATTGTTCAGTCAAGAGATACCTTAAACGTAGAAGACATTGTAGGAATAGGTTCTAATTGTGACAATTGCTATATGTCTGAGAAATGTCCTTTGTACAAAAGTGGATATGCATGCGGGATAAATTGGGGGTCTAATATTCCTAAGACACCATCTGAATTTATGGATTTTCTTATTAACATGCAGTATGAACGGGTAAGACGTGCTGCTGTATTTGAGAAACTTGACGGAGGTGCTCCCTATGCTGGTCTTTCAGGAGAAATGGACAGACTTACTGATTATCTTAATACTAAGGATAATATGGGGAGAGACCGTTTATCAATAAATGTCGAGGCGAGCGGTGCTTCTCGACAATCCGGAGGTATATTATCGAAGTTATTCGGTGGTGGGGAACCAAAGGCTATACCAGAAAAGCCCGAATCTACGAAAGATATTATTGATATTACAGAATTTCAAGAAGTGAAATCTGAACCTGTAAAAGTATCACGTAAAAGAAAACAATCATGACTGAGGTAAGAAAACATTTCCGCAATGGAAAAAATAAGAGAAGTGTGGTAAGAAGACACACTCGTAAGATGAAAACACATAGAATACATAATGGGCGTAGAGAAGTGTTCGTTGATGGTTTTTGGAAACATGATGATTATCCTAATGCTCCAAAGCCCGGATGGTCTTATGAGAAACTTGTTAAAGAACGTTCTAAATTACAACAAGATTTATCTGATGGATTAGCCGGAAAAGATATTCTTCCACCTCGAAAATATGGCCTTTTGACAAGACGAATACGGAAGATTAACCGGATTATTAAATCCAAATACGGTAGGAAACAGTAATTACGGGTGTTCGGAGTATTTTGTCTTTTTGCAATAAATTCATATATTTATGAAACGTAAGGTACATTTTATTAAGTATGTTAGAAAACCAAGAAAAATTAAACTCTAATTATGGATACTCTTTACTGTTCTCTTATCGGAGTTTCTCTCGAATTTAGGTTTACTCGTAGTGATGCCGTTGGAGTTGAAAAGAACATAGAAGTTCTTCGTAAGCGTCTTGAAAAAGAAACATCTGAGGCCCTCTCAATAGGGGGTGAGAAATGTATGATGTTTCTTTCTGAATTGAGAAATTATTACCAGACTACACCTCAATATATTGCTATAAGAGGGACTATTAAGATGGGTAGGTATCGCCCCGTAGTTTTTAATTACATGAAATTACCCGTTAATGAAAGAGCGGACCGTTTATTAAAACTTGTTCTTTCTTCAAAGAAAGATAAACACAGAGATTTTATCATCGATATATTGAAATATTTTTTACTTACCTATCCTCATAGATTAGAAGTATTTAAACCTTACATTTCTCGTTCAGAATATATTTACATTTTATCATGAAAATAAGATTACTTAGACGAATAAGAAAACAGATTCGTCAGAATTTTAGGTACACACAACTTTCCGAAGATACCTTTTTATTTCAGACAAAGGTATTTGGAGTATACTACACGTACAATGTTTATTGGAAAATTAGTTTGTCATTGCATCATAGTGTTTATGGAGAATTTGAGCGATACGTGATGCGACAATGTATTAAGGTTTTAAGAAATTCATAATCAAAATTACTATGCGCCACGAAGAAAAAATTGCCTTTTTGAAGGACCATTATTTTAAGGAGTTTGTTGAAACAAGAAAGTCCGTTGAACGGGCCTTATCAGATAGTCAAACAATGTTTTGTTGTTGTGGAAAATTAGCTACTGGGTTACACGAGTCCACGTGTAAGAAGTTTAATCATAAGGTTGACGTGCTTACCATTAAAGAATTATCCTATTTATTAAAAGACAAATAAGAAGTTATGGATACACTAAACGTAAATATTATTTATCCCTCTTTTATGGGAGAAGTCAATACTCATGGTATTGGCGTTCCATGTACATTCGTTCGCCTTTCTGGGTGCAATTTAAGATGCTATTATAAGACTAAGGGTGTTTTTTGTGACACACCAGAATCACTTAAAGTGAATGGCGGTAAAGAAATGTCTGTGGCTGAGATTGTTCACCAAGTGAGAACTCTTGGAAGAAAAGTTGTCTGCCTTACTGGTGGGGAACCTTTAATGCAAGACGTTAAAGAACTTCTTACGGAACTTTCTAATCATGGATATTATGTAGTAGTAGAAACAAATGGCTCAAAGAGTATCGCTCCTTATCGACATATTCGCAATGTTAGTTTCGTTGTAGATGTTAAATCTACAAGTTCGGGGGAGAGTGAACGGATGCTTGAAGAAAACTACGGATTACTTGACCGCAATGACTTCCTTAAATTCGTAGTAGACACTAAGGAAGACGTAACTGAGTTTGAGCAATGGGTATTCTCACATAATTATATTGGGTGTAACGTTGCAGTGGGTACATTTTGGGGTTCCAAAATTTCTTATGCAGACCTTATAGAAAAAGTTGTTGAAACGACATGGCTTATACCCGTGTACCTCAATATGCAGACGCATAAAATGGCATGTTTATATGACCATTATGAAGATGTTACACATATATTTGTGCCAAGAACTTTATAGGTTCTCAAATTTTTATTATATTTGAGGGCGAATGTTTAATGTTTAAATTGAAAAGAAATGGCAAAAGTAACTGATTTGGTTATTCTGAATCCGGCCGATAAAACCCGGATGTTCTCAGTAGCGATTGGTAAGGGTGCTCCTGCTGACGCAGACGATGTGATTAACGTTAACGTAAAGGATTTTCCTATCGGCTCTCAGTATACCGACTTGACGGCTAAGAAGTTTTACGTCCGCACTGGAAATACAGGTGCAGCCGCTGATTGGACTTCAATTGCGGGAGCCTGATTGTACCACTTATTGTAGAAGGGCAACTTGCAATTTTTGCGAGATTGCCCTTTTATTGTAAATTTTAGAATATGGTTGAGTATAAAAGTCTATTTTCAGGAGAAAGCGGTTTACAGATAAGAACTAAACTAAATGAGATGCTAAGTGCTCTCATTACAGGAGAAGAAGGAGTTAATTTTCTTTGGAACCGTTACTTTGATATGGAAACGAGCATCTCCAATATACAAGGTAATGTACAAACTTTTTATCAAGATTTAAAGGCTCAGATTCATCATAGTTATTCTTATACCGATTCAAAGGTCTCCGACTTAAAGACATACGTAAATGGTATGTCAGGTGGAGTTACTGCCTTTGCAGATAGTACATCTTATGACCCATCGGGTATTCCTGTTGAAAAGTCAGCTACTGTTTTAGCCGTTTTACCCGGACAGTACATAAATTTCAAAGACGAAGACGGTGCTTCAATTATATTGACTTCTGAGGACGGACTAACTATTTTTTATAAAGCCGCAGGTGCTAATTATTGGAAGCATCAGTCTATTTTGGCTGGTATAATTATTTTGGAATCTTCCATTGACGGAGGCGGTGCTTTTAACGGATAAAAAACTTATAAATTATATATATATATATGGCAGTTACGATTCAATTACGTGGAGATACATTAGCAAATTGGAACTCAGCTAATCCTGTTCTTCTTGACCGAGAGGTTGCTTTAATTGCGACAAATGCGGGTTCCCCAAAAGAGTACGACACTTTTGTAATAGGTGATGGGGTTTCTACTTTTAAACAACTTTATGAAGGTAAATCATACGATATTCCTGACGGAAGTATTACAACTCCAAAATTAGACGATAATGCTGTAACGTCAGAAAAGATTGCTAATGGTGCTGTAACGTCAGAAAAGATTGCTAATAATTCTATCTTTGCAGAACAACTTGCCCAAGATAGTGTGGGCGAACTTAATATCAAGTTGCGTTCTATTTACGAGAAACATATTGCGGATAAACAGATTACACTTCGCAAGTCTTCATTTGCGAGACAAAACTATTTCCAGTCCAATAGTAAGGTCAAATGGGGTTACTTCTTAAATTATCGAGGAGCAGAAACTTCGCATGATAATTATTGTATTACGGATTATATCCCTTTTGGAGAAGCCGTTGGTATCACTCAGATGATTTCATCGGTAAACGGTAAACCTAATTTAGGAGGCGGATTTGTATGGTTATATACCATACATAAACAATTGATTTCAGGTTCTGGCGTTGGGCTTAATGCTGGTGGCGGTGCTATTTCAATGGGTAATTTTACTCAGGCTTATTATGTAAGGTTCTCCATAAACTATAAAGGTTATTCCGAATCGATTATGGTTGAGGAAGGAAATACTATTGGCACGTATATTCCTTTTGTTGAAGAGCAAGACCCCGAATTAGACGTAACCGTGAATGGACGCTTTATGTTGAAAGATAATGTTGTCTCTAACGGTTTGCAGTTAAACAGCAGTTTGGGTTCTATTATAGAATCAACTGATGGGGGCACTGTTTCAAGTGGCACGACAGTTACTTTGAGTAGCTACCCTTATTTTCTTAAAAAAGGAAACTGCATTATTTTTGACGCTACATTTCAAGGAACATCGGGAACTTTCTGCGTTGGAAAAGGGTATAATCAATACCGAGGAGATTGGTTGGAGATAAGTACGTCACAAGTTAAACACCAACACTATGAAAGCGGTTTAACTACTGTGGAGACAGTTAATCACGAATTGTATTTATCTACATTCGTTAAGGTGATTATGTATGCCGGAAATTCAGGTACATTGTGTCTTGTTCTTCTTACCAAAGAAGGAGGCATATTTAAACACTTGTTTAAGAACTGGAAATTTGAGGCGTGCAATATGGTATTTTTCCGCCCTGTTACTTGTGTATTTAGCAAGTATAAACTGAGCGCTATCAATACCGATTTTAAATGCCCTATTTGGATATGGGGTGATTCTTATGTGGGTATTACTGATAATAGGTGGCCGGGTCAATTGAGGAATCTTGGATTCTTGAATTTCTTATTAGACGGTTTGGCCGGTCAAGGTAGTGATGCCGCTTATGACGATTTGTTAAGAGCTTTAACGATTGCGACTCCTAAATATTTGGTGTGGACATTGGGTATGAATGATACCGACCAAGTATTTAAGGATAATCTTTTGAAAGTACATAAGATTTGTCTTGAAAAAGGTATTACTTTGATTGGAGCTACTGTACCGACTACTCCTACGAGAGATAAGACTTCGCATACTTCGATTGTCCGTAATTTTGGAATACGATATATTGATTTTCATAAGGCTGTTTGTATTGACGACTCTGGACATTGGTATCCGGGTTACTTGTACTCCGATAATGTGCACCCCACCGAATTAGGTGCACAAGTTATGGCCACGCAAGTTCTTACGGATTTTCCGGAACTGTTGCAATACGGTATTACCGACACGAGCGGTTCTGTTGAAGAAAAATATTTCGGTAATGTGTAGAATCTTGTTTTAGGTGATTATACTGTGTTTACTATTGTAGGAAAGGGGTGTGTTGTGAAACATGCCCCTTTTATTTTTGGATTTTCTTTTTCAAATGTATATCTTTGGGTCTAAAAATAGGCTCTATGGAATTTAAATGCGGTGAATTTCATGTTTTTTCATGGGAAGACTTTAAGGTGACGGTTTTCTTTACAGATTCAAACGGTACTCCCGTGGACATCACAAAAATGAGGTTTCGATTTATCTATTCAGACACTTCTGGCAAAAGTGTCGTAGCCTCTTATGACGGAAAAACTCGTGTTAATAATGTCGTTCACGATAATACACTAACCATTATATTTAATGCGGGTAGTTTTTCAAACGGCAGAATATCTGTTACACGTAAATATTTTATAGACGACCCCGATTTTCAAGATGGTGTTCAGACTTATGGAGTTAAAGGTCTTACTAATATTGTTATCATACCATGAAGAAGTGTTTAAATATTTCGGAAGAAGTGGTTTTACCGGAAATTCATGAAATAGAGGAACATTTAGTTGTGGACCCTCCTGTACAATGTGAGGAGACTGTTAATATCCCTGCTATTGTTCAAAAACCTAAATTTATTCCCGACCCATCATGGGGAAATCTTGACGAATGCCCGGACAATGACATTTGGTTTGTGGTGACAGACGATAAACCGACTACATTTGAAGATTATATTTTTGTGCAGTACTCCTCTTTTAATGTAAAAAGTTATAAGATAGATTGGGGAGACGGTAGTGAAACTTATACCGCTATCGCCCCAACGACTACCAATATAACAAACCATAAATATTTGAAAGGAACTGGCAGAATAGACACTAATGGCAGGGAATTTTGGATAATGAAGGTTTCATATGAATTATATTCAATTGACTACGACCATTATATTTATCCAAACGGTTATGTATATGTAAATTACCCGCAAAAGATATATAATATAGCTCCTTATAAATATATTGTATTTGGGAAAAATATTAGGAAACTCAAATACTGTTCATTTGAGTTGTCAACATTACCATTGGAAGCCATAAAATTTCTATCGGATACAATAGACTGCATACCAACTTTTCCGTATTCGAAAAATAGGTTAAGATATATATTACATACCGGGGATACTTTAAAATTAACCTATTTAATAGGTTATAAATTTAGAAATATATTCTGTGATGATTTAAGTGACATTCAGATTGAAGGAGGAGAAATTGGAGAATACTTATGGGGCTGTCTAAATCAAACCAGAGGTAAAGTAGACCTTTCTAAAATGAAGGTATCATCGACTAACACATGGAGTCATTGCTTTTATGGCATGGCACAATCGGTTGAAGAAATAATCATGCCTCAAGAACCATTTACCGGTACTTATGTTAGGAACTGTTTTTATAATTGCACCTCATTGAGAAAATTGGTATTACCCAAATCGATGCCGAATGTAGAGGATGCAATAGGATTGTTTCAAAGTGATTATCAACTATATGATTTTGAACTGCCAAGCGATTTTGGTTCAAAAGGAAACGGGCTCATTCTTAATATGGATGGTGTACCGAAGACTATGAGATTGGATCTAAAAAACACAAAGATAAGATGTTTGTCATGGTCCGGTTCTTATCAACAACCATCATGCGGACTTACGGGGCTAACCTTTTCACCGGAATCACAATTTGATTATACTTATAACGGAGCAAATTTATATGTCAGATATTCAGCTCTTTCTCATGAAGCTATATTGGAGATTTTTAACCAATTACCGGATTTTAATGGAGAATCCGAAAGAGTAATAGATATAACCGGTTGTCTTGGAGTTACAGAAATTACAGAAGATGAGGTGAAAATAGCCACTGATAAAAATTGGAGGGTGATAGGAGTATGAAAATGATATGGAGGTATGAAAAATGATACGGAAAAAAGCGAGAGAAGGATATTTATTGGTAAAAACTGGCATGGAAGAAAGTGGAAAACCTTTTATAGTGGTTACTTCCGCTATATCATGTCCAGATAATAGTGACTTTTCAGATTGGAAGGAAGTCACTGAACAAGAAGCATTAGAATTACAAGAAAAATATAATACAGAAAATGCAACTTCTAATTAGATTTATCCGAATTTACGCACCTTTTGTATGTACATTGGCCACGTTAATAAACGAAGTTATCTTTATGAAAGGTTTCATTGACTGCTCTGAGGTTTACGTTTTGTCTGCCTTTGCTGGAAGTTCAATATTTGTAACAGCGTATATGTTTGTCACTTCTTTTAGAATGTGTAAATGGTATAAGCTAAATTTACTTTGTCTATTGTTGACTCAGCTATGTAGCATAGCGTATAACTACCTTGACATAGATACCTCTTTGTACCTATGGGTGGTTACGTTATTATCCGGATTAGGAATTATGTTCTTCCTAATATTTAGGATATTCTATAAGGTTACAAATTTGTTTCTGTGTATTGGCAGATATTGATTACAACCATAATGGCACTGAGACCGAGTTCTCGTAAGGCTTCTATGGAGAATTTCTTTCTGCGAACAAAGGCAATGTACGCTGTTATTACCTCGGTATTCTTAGTTAGACCATTGTTTTCACGAATATGACGCATGTGATTGTTCACAGTGTGCGGAGAGATATTTAGCTTGTCTGCTATTTCCTTTTCCGAGTAGCCTCTAACTAAGAGTTCAGCGACTTTTATTTCTGCGGCTGAGAAAATTGGTGTTTTTACGTTATTGACGTGCATAGACATAATGCTTTAATTTGCAGAGTAACGCAAAGGTAAGTAATTAGTTGGAGTTTTATTTGATTCCTTAAAAATTTAATGTAAAAATATCATGATTATGAAAGAGACATATTTAGAGATTCTAAGAATCGTTGAAGAAGTTACTGATGTTAGTGCTTCTGAGATGTTAACCTCCAATTGTGAAGAACACGTTGACGCAAGACATATCCTTGTATATGTTTTAGGCAATCGTGGTTTCTCGGATACAAAGATTGCCGAGTTTACCAAATTAACGAGACCTTGTGTCTGTATGATTCGGAATAATTTCAAATATCGGAAGAAACGTTATTTTGTAAATCTCCACTATCAAGAAGTTTATCGTAGAATATTTTTGAGTAAAGATATAGTAACAGAGTAGTTTCTGACTTCGTAAGGCACTTTTCGGTGAATTTAAGGAGTACTCTTAATTTTGAGGTAATTCCCATAGAGGGGAAGAGTCTTTTTATTTAATTCAAATTTTCATCGTTATGTCAGAAGACAGAATTACTGAAAAGGTTTATTGTTACGACCATCCAAGCGCTTATGGTCACAACAATGACGCATTGGCAATGGCCATGCTTGCCAATCAAAAGAACAATGCCGACCCTATGGCTATGGCGGCTATGATGAACGGAGGAATGGGTATGAACAACTGGATGAACAATCCTTTTGCCTATATCATGTTCCTTGCCTTGTTTAGAAACGGTTTTGGTTTTGGTAATGGAGACGGTTTCGGTTATGGTCAAGGTCAGCAAAATGTTGAAATGCAGAATCAGTTGCAAGCTATTCGCTCGCAATTGCAAGACAACCAGAACAGCAATCTTCTTATGGACGCTATTAAGGGTAACGAGTTTGCTCTTAGCCAACTTTCTCAAAACTTGCAGGTTGACTTTAACACGCTTCAAAAATGTTGCTGCGATGTTCAAGCCGCTATTCAGCAAGTTGCAGGCCAAGTTGGTTTCTCTGCGGAAAGAGTCATCAACGCAGTTAACATGGGTGACTGCAATGTTATTCAAGCTCTCAAAGACTGCTGCTGCCAAACTCAGCAACTCGTACAACGTATGGGCTTCGAGAACCAACTCGCTCAAAAAGACACAATCAATGCCGTTCAAAAAGGCTTTTGTGATTTGGGCTTTGGAATGCAGGCAGGTTTCGACCGTACCAATTCGGGTCTTGAAAGAGGTTTTTCGCAAATTGGTTACGACACTCAGAAACAAACTTGCGACATTATTACTGCCGGCAACGCTAATACCCAGCGTATTATCGACACTCTGAACAACCATTGGAATGACGAAAATCAGAGAAAGATTCAAGACTTGAAGTTCGAGCTTTCTCAGGAACGTCAAAACAATCTTATCCTTAACCGTTTGAACGGTTGCGGATATGGTAATGGTTGTGGCTGCGGATGCGGTCAGTAATTGTTTAACTGTAAAAACTTAAAAGACTATGGTTACATTATCGCCAGTAGGCTTAGCCGCTGCTCCTGTGGCAAATCAAGTTGCATTCTTAGCCACATTTAAGGAGAAACTTTGCCGTTGTGTTTGCGCAACTTCTACGAATCAGCCATTTGCAACTGTTTCTTATAGGAACGAGACACCTGTTCTTAATGGAACAACCGTATTCGTACCTATTGTAGCAACTATCACGATTACTACGCCGAACGCATGCAAGTGCCAAGCTGAGACGCAGGTAATCAATGAGAGATTTGTGGTGGCATTTCAAGGACAGACAACACTTCCGACATCCGTTACTATTAACCAGTTAGGAATGACGCAAGGACTCATTAAGATAGTATGTGGAAAATCAAACTGCTACGCTATCAATAGCTCCTTAACGGTTACGATTCCCACAACTGCGTAAATGTTCAAAGAAGTCTAAGGAGGTTCGGAAACGTACTTCCTTAGACTTAATAGTACTAACAAAGAGATTTATAGATTATGTTATTCAAAGACTTAAAAAGCGGTTATCCCATTTACATTTTTGACAGGGATAAAGTTACGTTTACTCAGGCAAAAGTTCTGAGCGTAAATCCTCCCCATTTTGACAATCATTACGGCAATCCTACGGAAATGGTGGTAGATGTTACTATCGAAGGTATGCCTAAACCCTATACGTTCAAGGAAAATACGGACGCAGGCTATATGAATAGTCTTGTAATTACGACTGATAGAGACAAAGCTCTTCTTGAAGTCGAGAATTTGCAGTCACAATCCGAACAGGCTTGGAACAAAAGGGACACCTATAAGAGCATTGCTGACAAATGTGCGCAAATACGGGCGGAATTTAGTCCTGCATTCAAAGAGAAAAAGGAGAACGAGGAGCGTTTCTCTAAATTGGAAGGCTCTGTAAGTGAATTGAAGGATATGATTAAAGGTCTCGTAAAAGAACTGAAAGGTTAGTTATGGATAAAAAAGAATTGCTCGATAAATTTTGTCTCCTTTTTGCGGAGGTTAAAAATTCAAGGGATTCCGAAACCATTGAGGTAGCCTTACACATGCTTAAAAAGGCTATGAGCTTTTTACTTGATTCAAATGTACGGGTTGCGAAAGAACTCATCGAATGTTTTGACGGAAATTTGAAATACTATAATTTCCTAACTGAAATAGAATCTGATGAGGTGGTTCAAAAATTCGTTCATCAAGATGGAAGTAGAGGACCTAAATGGAGGGATTCCGAAGAATTGTTCCGCAAGATAAAAGAGATGGGAGGTAAAATTGAATGTGAACCCCATTATAATAAATGGGCTTTGTACGTTACAATGAACAAGATTGCTTCCAGTCAGAATAATGTTCTTGTTAAATGGGTTGGTGACGATAGAGACAGATACTTTGAAGCATGCTATGAATTGTCTGTCGCTCAACTAAAAGATAGAGTTCGCCCGTGTTGGATTCGTCCCTATTATGAAATCGGCGAATAAGATATTTTTCCTTTTGGTTAAATGGAGTGGTGGGAGTTCTATCACTCCATTTTTTGTTTCTTAATGAGTAATTGGAACTTTCGTTTTATTTTTGTATATTCATTTGTAAAATTAAACCGAAAGTTATGCTAATAGAAACGTCTATCTTATTACTGTTACAGGAGTCTATGAGAGGTCTGCCTAAACAGATACACTATTTTCCGAGAATGTTCGCTTTATCAAAAACTGGGTCTATTCGTGTGTATGATATTACGGTAGAGGATATGGGAAACCATGCGGTAATGACTACACGGAAAAAAGTAACTTTGAACGGTAAATGGACCGAGGATAAATATGACTATTGGGAAGGAGTAAATATTGGAAAATCTAATGAAACGACATATCTTGAACAGGCGTTGTCCGAAGCACAATCAGCATGGAATAGATTACAAGATGCAGGCTTCACGGTTACAATGCCAAATCCGGATGCGAAATTCAACACGGACGCAAATGGTAAAATCAAACCAATGCTGGCAATCGGTTTTAATGAGAAAAAGATTAAATTTCCTTGCCTCTGTCAACCTAAGTATGATGGAGTTAGATGTACAATTTCACAAGATGAAGATGGTATTCATATAATTTCTCGAAAAGGAAAGCCTTATAATATTCCCCATTTAGAGAAATGGGCCAATGAGAATAAACACTTATTACCTCTTGATGGAGAACTTTATAACCATAAAGAACTTTCTTTTCAAGAAATTATATCCGCTGTAAAACGGCTGTCCGATATTACACCTAAAATAAGATATGTAGTATATGATAGACCTATTGAAGGAATCTCCAATAAAGAACGTTGGAGTAAACTCATTCAAGATTTTGAGAAAGTCGATAAAGACTCTCCTGCTTATCGTAGTGATTGGGTCTATTGTGATAATATGGAGCAAGTATGGAAGTACCATGAAAAATGTGTTGTCAATGGATATGAAGGAGTAATCGTAAGAAATCTTGACGGCAAATATGAGTTTGGGTTCCATTCCAATGATTTGATTAAATTGAAGACATTTGATGATGCGGAATTTGAAATCGTGGATGTGATTGAGGCAACAGGTCGTGATGCCGGAACGGCTGTATTCGTATGTAAGTGTAAGGGAGGCGAATTTAATGTAAAGCCGCAAGGTACAAGAGAACTCCGAGCCGAATATTTTAAGAATGGTGCTAAACTTATCGGTAAGAAAGTAACTGTTCAGTATCAGGGTTTGTCTGATGATGGAATACCAAGATTTCCGTCTGCAATATCAATTCGAGATTATGAATGAGCATATAAATCCCATGAATAATATAAAGTACTATGGATATTAAAACGAAGGACCGCTATTTTAAAGAAACGGTTGAGCAATTAAAAAGTTTTGGGTTCAAGGTTTACGCAACTATAATGGGGAGAGTTTACACTGGAATGGTTATTCGTACAAGTTATGGTACGGGTCCATATAGAATAGTGGATTTTGAAGAAGGCTGCACATGTCCAAGTTTTATGGACGCAGTTAATTTTGGAAGTAATGCACCACCGTCAAGACCTCATTATCATTTTATTTGTAGGAAAGTGGGTGAGCATAAAGGTTACTACTATGTAAACGGTTACGATGAGAACTTAAATTCCGTATGGGATGAAGACAGAGTAATCGTATGTGAGGAAGAGACTCTTTTCTTGACTATGTGCTGCGGGTTATGAGACTTTATGTAAGATGTAACGGGCATCTCCCGTTTACCATTATTCCGACTATATCTAATAGACATGACCAATTTAAGAAGGAATGGCTATTTTATTGGCTTAACATTAAAATTACTATTGTATGGGAGAAAAATTTATAGTAACAACTGTGGACCGAAGAGATTTAAAAGTTATCGGATATACCGATGACGTTGATGATACCACTATGGAAAAAATTGCTTCACTAATGAGTGAGAGCATCCTTTATCTTGATTTTTGGGCTTCTCTTAAAGAAGCATGCTATAAATTGGATATAAAGAAATCAATTTAGTATCTTTGTGCTATGGATATTAGAGTTAAAGAACCAATTTACATAAATTGTAAAGGTCAAGAATATGTAATACGTCCCGGAACAATTGGCGTAGATAAAAATAAGGTCGTTTATTTTTATGACGTAACACGGAGTTCTTCTGTCGGATTTTCTCGTGATTTTTGTATGGAGAATCCTCAAATTTTTCTTGTATCAAGAACTTTATCCGATAAAGAAGTTTCTCAAAGAGACGTATTCAAGATACTCGATGAGTACAACCGAAAGGAGTGCACTCTCTCAGATGTCTACGAACGAATAAAATCATTATAGCTATGGCGTTGGACAAGACAAAAACAAATCCCTATCTTGGATGTGCGGTGCATGAGAACCTAATTAAAATAGGTGTTGAGTCTCCTATGGTAGAAACTAAACTTCCAAAACACGATGAACGACTTGTTACCATTACTCGAAATGTAAGCGAAATTATGAAGGCTCTTGGTCTTGACTTGAAAGATGATAGTCTTTGCGAGACCCCAAGAAGAATCGCTAAAATGTATCTTAATGAGATTTTTTGGGGACTTGATTACAATAATTTTCCCAAGATTACCACTATCGAAAATAAGATGCAATATGATAACGTATTGCTCGAACGACATATAAAGGTTAATTCCACTTGTGAGCATCATTTTATCCCTATGATAGGAGAGGCTTTTATTGCTTATCTCCCTGATAAGAAAGTTATAGGTCTTTCTAAGATTAACCGTATTGTAGAGTTTTTCTCTCGAAGACCACAAGTTCAAGAAAGGCTCACTGAGCAGATATTTCATACTCTTTGTATGCTTTTAGAAACGGACAACGTTGCGGTTCTTATTAAAGCTGAGCATACTTGTGTGAAACTTCGTGGAGTTGAAGATACAAACTCGGATACTCTAACTTCTCGTTTAGGCGGAATCTTTTTTAATTCTCCTTCAAGAAACGAATTTTATCAGTCAATTAGACTATGAAGAAATTCTATACAACGGTTAACAAGCTAAATGTTGATAACAGGCTCTTCACAGCTAAATTTTGTTGCGACTATGAGAAATGTAAAGGCGCTTGTTGTTATCAACCTCTCTCAGATACTGAACTTAACGGAGGTCAATTATCGGATTACGAAGCAGCTGACATTCTGTTTTATAGGAAACAACTTTCTTCTTTATGCGAGGAAGAATGTCAACAAATGGCACTTGAACAGCCTGTTAGTAAAGACGGTGATACGTTTTATACCACCTTACAAAAAGAAAGATGTGTATTTTGTGATTTGAAAAAAGGAATTTGTGCTCTTAAAATAGCGAAAAAAATATACCCAAGTATAGATATTCCATTAAGCTGTCAGCTATACCCTCTTATTTGGAGTGCCTTTCCAAGTTATGAACAATTACAGATAGGCGATATATATGATGAGTATTGTGTACATGGTTACGAGAAAGGAGAGCGAGAGAATATTTTTATGCTTGACTTTTTAAGACCTCCTTTGGTTCGTGCTTTTGGAGAAGATTTTTTCCTTAAATTAAAAAGGCTGCAAAAGAAGTTTCTATAATTCCCTCCATATATTTAATAACGTTACTCCCAGCATTTTGTTGGGAGTTTTATTTTTCATAGATATGAACTACGATAAAGTAAGAGACCAATGGTTTTCCACACCTCCCTTTAAATTTGGCGTTTCGCTCTTGGGCAAGATTTATCCTAATAAGATTCCTGCGGGCACAGTGATGATGTTCTATTATAAAGAACGTCCCTATATAATGTTTCAGACTTTATTGGATATTTCTTGTTCTATCGAAAATAGAAGCCTCGTTTATTATGAGCCGGGTTCTATTGTCTTTTTAGATGCTCCCTCACGTGTTTTACCAGCACTCAGATTTTCCAACTGCCGCATGCCTACTCTTGAAGAGTATGTTCGTTATATGGAATCTTTTATAGTCTGAGGTTTATCATACGGACAATTTGTTTAGTTCAATATAATTTTATATACTTATTATAGTAACTTAGTTTTTAGTTATGCTTGTTGTAATATTTTTAGGATTTATATACTTTTATCTTCTCATAAGAAATAAGAAAGTATACCTTTTTAGAGAATATCTAAGGGTTCGAGCGTATGACGAGATTCATCGTGTATTGAAAGAAGATATAGATAAATTTGAACCCTTGTTTGAAGAATGGTCTTATGTTTATAAGAGGCATAGCTATTCCAAAATGGTTTTTATTCCCAGACCCTTAAAATCCAGATACTGGTTTACTGCGGAAGAAATCAAGAAATTTAATCTATAATGTTTCTATGAAAGAATGGTTGAAGAAATCTCGATGTTCACACGAGTGGATAATATTACATATCACTCGTTACGAGACTTGTGATAAACTCCTATTGGCATGTAAGAGATGTGGAAAATTAAAAAAGAAAAGAATATGAGAACGATGTAACTATATGGGTAAAGAACTAACTATGGAAAGAAAAGTAGGAGAAATATTTGAGTACAACGGAGAATGGTATCAGTGTATTCATACAAAATCTCTTGGATGTGAGAATTGTGGTTTAGCTACCAAGAGTGATATTCATTGTAGTGATGTATTTGAGATAAGAGGAGAATGTTTATCATGTTATAGAAAAGATAGTAAATCTGTAATCTTCAAGAAACTTGAAAAGGTCGGAGAGCCACATTTTATATACGACAAAATTTTTAAAGGCGGTAAAGTTTATGTTCAAAACTTCATGGTATATGAAGATTTTAAAAATCATAAACCTATATGCGATGATTATGTATTATATGATTGGCATGAAAAAATAATAAGTATAGAAATCAAACAAAACAAAGAAGATATGGAAGAAAAGAAATTGAACTTAAAAGAATTTGACCTTGAAGCAGCCAAAGCAGGCAAACCAGTCTGCACGAGAGATGGTAGAAAGGCAAGGATTATTTGCTTCGATGCCAAAAGAAAAGATGGGAAAAATATAATGGCTCTTATTCCAAGCAAGGAATATCCCGAATTTGAAGATTTGGTTGCTTATCCTAATAATGGCAATTATCATGGAGGACATGAGAATGACGGCGACCTCATGATGCTCCATCAGAAGAAAGAGGGGTGGATTAATATATACACATGTTATGATGGTGCAGAAACAGGAATAAGTATATACAAAACAAAAGAAATTGCTAAAAAGGAGGTTGACAATGACTCATCTTATTTAGATACAATTAAAATCGAGTGGGAGGAGTAACTATGAAGAAATTCCTATTGCTTTTATTAGTATCGCTTATACTAACAAGCTGCTATACAAATGGAGACTGTACAACTGCTGTAAAGGAAGCATACCCCGATAGTGAGATATACCAGATAAAGATAAATGAGTTCATACTTGTTGATTCCATAGGAATATGGTATGTGAATGCAAATATGGGTATAAAAGAACCATATACAGAAAAACAATTAGTTAAACTTTGGAATAATCATGGGAGAAATTGAATTTGGTAAATGTGAAATCTGTGGCAAAGAAGCACCATTAGAAAGGACTTATTTCTATTATCCTATTCATTGTGAATGCTGTGGTAGTAAGGACGAGAATGGACAAAAACAACATTTTGTAATGGTAGTACATTGCAAAGATTGTCCCGCTCCTATGCCAAAAGAAATACACCCGTTGCTCAAATCTATGCACGGTGAAGAACATAGAGCGAATATCACGAATATTTTGCCGACAGAAATTAGAGGTCAGTTTATTATAAATGATGAAATTATTAAGAAATAGCAAGTTATGTGGATAGCAAGGGACGAAAGTGGAAAATTGTTTATGTACTCAACTAAACCATTTAAACGTGAGTGTACATGGGGATTTAAAGGCAAAAATACTATTGTTGTTGTATTAAGTGACAGTTTATTCCCAGAAGTAAAATGGGAAGATAAAGAACCAAGAGAGTTGATATTGAAATAATTGTGTAAGACAAGTAAATCATGAAAATAGAAGATATTGAAAAAAGGTCATTAGAATATGCTGAAATAACAGCCCCAACTTATGCCAATGGAGATTTTGAGTCGACAATAGCTGATGCTTTCGAGCATGGTGCAAACTGGCGGATAAATTCAGTGTGGCATGAGGTAAGTGAAGAACCCGAAAGGAATAGAATATATCTTGCTCAACTTGGAGACTGTGCCTTTGATACCTTTTATGATTCCGAAAATTGGGTAAAATTTTCACGTGGAGTTAACATGCAACGTTGGGCATATGTAGAAGACTTGTTACCAAATAAATAGGAGTTACTATATAGATAAAAACTTATGGATACTTTGATTCTTGTAGGAATAATACTTAATTTATTGTCGTTTGTAGCGGTGCTGATTCTCTGTTATAGGTATATTAGATTGTCCAACCAAAAAGAGAATGAATATTATACCGATTATGTACACAATAGACTTATTCTCCGTGTTTATAAGCCAGAATTTGAGTATGAGGCGATAGGAAAACTACCTATTGAAAAAATCCTTGATAGAGGAAACCTCTCGCAATATTATGTTTGGGCTTTGATTGAGAAATAGCTATGACTTGGAAAGTTCAAATGAAAATCTTATATTTAATCTTTGTAAGTATTACACTAACTACATTATGGATAATTTAATAGAACGCCCTGTATATTGCAGCGCATGTATTTTTAGAAAAACCGCTGATGCGGTTGAGATATTATTTGTGGAGAACCATGACAAAAATATCGAAGGAGATTATAGACTTCCGGGGGGTCTTTTGTGTAAAGGTAAATCTGGCTCTCAGTTTATTGAGGATAAGATTCTTGAAGAAACAGACATCAATCTACATGGTTTATCCATAGTTTGCGTTTCAACAGACGTTAAAGAATACGCTCAATATGTCCATATTGTATACGGGCATTTCCTAACTGAGGACGAAGTAAGAGCACTTGTTACGACATCTACTCACCATCATTGGATAGATATTTTTAGCTTAGCAGATTATTCTTTGTGCTTTTCACAACAAGAAAAAATTATTGACATAATACAGAGTGCTATGCACTCATAGTGATTTAGTAAGATGGATTTAAACAAGTTTGGAAGGAGAGCGTATAATTCTGCTCTAAAACGAGGTAAGATTCGTGAGAATTTTACAGTAGAAACACTTCACGCTGAAACCATTGAGGGTCTTAGTGAGGAAGTAAAAGAAGTTATTGAAGCGAGTGAATCAGAAACATCTGAACACTTAAATGGCTACACTGCTGTTGTAGAGGAACTCGCAGATGTTGCCATAGTAGCTTTAACCGAACTCCACCGTAGAGGCGTTGATATAGAAGCATTACTTCATGAAAAGATGAAGTACAATGAGCAGAGATAAAATCTTTTTTTGAAACCCCATACTTCGGAAATAAATAACAAGGATTATACTATGGCTTCTGATAATGTAATTAAAGAACAATTAAAACTCGTAGAGACTTACTTATTAGAGTTCTGCGAAGTAAACGGGATTCCAGAAAGTGAACTTAAAAACCATTTGGTCGTGGCACGTTATCTATCGGATAACTCTGTAATGGCTGTTAACGTAGATGACCAAAGGGATGTGAAATTCGGTACGAGAATAAAAGTTCTTCACGAGGAAAAAGAATCTTTTGACATCGAATTTACATTTGAGATTGAAATATTTGGAGAGTTCCTTGAACATAAGGATAAGTTTCCTAAGACCTTAAAACGGATTGAAGAAAATGGAGGAAATATTGCAATTACTTCGAGAGAATAACGAGATGCTCAAAGAAATTGTTACTATTCTTAGAAAAATTCAAGACCCGGATTACATAATGGAGGAGAATACAACCGACTTCCTTATGAATATCGTAGCGAATCTTGTGGCCTCCAAAATTGAAAACCTGAATAAAAAGTAATGATATGAAGAAGTACATTGGAACAAAACAAGTGGAAGCTGAACCGATGACAATGGGTGAGGCTTATGAAAGAGGTTTATTGCAAGTCGGCAGAGTGCCCGATGTGGAGTCTGCAAAGCGCATGGGTTATCACGTTAGATATGCTGACGGGTACGGGAGTTGGTCTCCGGCTAAACCTTTTGAAGATGCATACAAGGTGGCTGATACATTCCTTGACCGTCTGCATATTGAAATGAGAGACTTGTATGAGAAGATGGATAAGCTCGCCCCATTTATTGAATCTGGCAAAATAGATGAGGTTGTGACTGACAAGTATCAGAACTATCTGCTTCGTTTACAGCATAAGGTCATGAGTCGGTATATCAATATATTAGAATGTCGTATTGGTAGGCTTGATGGCTCACCAGAAGCTCCCTTGCATCAAATGACATTTGGAGATGCGATAGAAATTTTGAAGAATGGTGGTGTTGTCCGCAGAATAAATTGGACCCCACAATGGCGACTTGCCTATGTTCCTTTACGGAAGGACTCCACTATACGATATGTAGAACTTATCGATACAGATAACGGAACGTCAGAGTTTTGGCATCCTTGTATTGAGGATATGTTTGCTGAGGATTGGGAGATTGTTTTAGGGTAACATTTTTAGGAGGGATTCCTAAAAAATCCCTCTCTTTTTGAAAAGTATGAGGGCAATAATAGTCTATTCGGGCAAAGGCGGTGTCGGTAAAACTACCACTACTGACGGATGGCTAAGATAAACCAAAGTATTGCATGGGATATAAAAACGGAAACAACTATGAAAGGAATAATAAAGGCGGCGATGGCATCGAGGTGTAATCCTGACCAATCTTTTATTGAGGGATTTTCCAGAGGGGCTGACTATTATAAGAAGCATCTGTGGCACACTGCGGATAAAACTCCGAAGAAAGACCAACCCTTGCTCTTGCAGATGAGCAATGGAATGTTGGTTTTCGGAAAATTTGAGGGATGGGGATATTCATTTTCCGTTCCCGAAGAAAATCTGACGGACAAATTGAACATAGTTAGATGGTTGTACTTAAAAGACATATTATGAACGGCAAAGAACTTAAAATTTCCTCATTACACGAGGTAATGAACAGAAAGGATGATAAGGACAATTTTATTCTTACTCCGCTTTCCTATACAGATGATTATTTGGAACCATTTATTGGCGAGCGTACTGTGAGGTTCCACTATTACAAGCACCTACAAGCGTATATTGATAATGTAAATCGCTTGAAAGGAGATTACTATACAGATTTTACTATCGAGAAACTCCTATTATTCTGTATAGACAGTTACGCAGATTTGTATAAGAATGCATCTCAGGTGTTTAATCATTATTTCTACTTCGAGCAGTTAAATACGAGAGGTTCTAAACAGCCGTTGCCTATAATGTGGAGCCTCATTGTAAAATATTATGGCTCTTGGGACAATTTGAAAGCTCAAATAATTAAGGCCAGTATGAGTATATTTGGTTCAGGGTGGGTGTTTCTTACAACTGATAAACAAAGGAAATGCTTATGGGTAAGGTCATTCTCTGGAACAGGAACACCAAAAGGTACATATGAGATTCCTATTCTTGCTCTTGATGTTTGGGAGCATGCTTACTATTTGGACTACCAGAACGATAGAAAACTTTACATTGAGAAATTTTTTGAGGCTATTGATTGGTCGGTAGTAGAAAGGAGACTCTGTGAGGTACAAAATTAAATGTGTAAAATTTTAGTATGTGCGGATTTGTGATTTAAATCAAAATTACTACCTTTGGAGGTGAAAACGTTATAAGCTATGGCAAAAATAAATTCAGAAACAGTTATCAAGTTGAAAAGGTTGCTTTCTTCATGGACAGTTTTCTATCAAAAAGCACATACTTATCATTGGGATTTGAAAGGTGAGAATTTTCTGTCTCTGCATAAGCACTTAGAAAAGTTATACGATGAAAGTGTCGAGCATACAGACGAAATTGCCGAACGATTGCGGCAAATTGGAGAAAAAACTTCTCTCACGTTGAAAAACGCATCAGAAAATTCCGTAGTAATGGATTCGAATGACGCAGAAACTCCTACTTATGTCATACAAGATTTAATAGTCGGCATTACTAACTTAACCTTACTCCAAAATGAGATTTATTTCGAGGCTGACGAGCAAGGTGATTACGTAACTGCGGATTTGATGACCCAGCTAAGCAAATGGTGTGAATTTAATAGCTGGTTTTTAGCATCCATTGTCGGAGAAGATGCGGAGTCAAATATATAGAGCACATTTCATAGATATATGCGTTCATAATTTTCTCAAAATTATCTACTATTTAGGTTGAAGGGAAACCGTTCGTGAAGAATAGTTTCCCTATTTTTGTGTCTGAAAAGAGCTGGATTTTTCCTAAAAAGCGTAGATTTCTATATTCACCCTCCATTTTGGATTTTAAGACGACCAATTTTTCCTTATTTTTTGGAGCTGGAAATTGGTTTACTGAAAAAAGAGCTGGAATTACCATGAATAAAGCCTTCGGAGCATGATTTCATGTATAGGTTAATATATTCAACCGTGAGAAAACGGGGTAAAAATGCGGTTTCACAAATAGTTAGTGAATAGTATGCAGTATAGACCTAAGAAATTGCGGAAATGCGGGTTCAAATAAGAGTATAATATCTATATTATTACTATATATGTATATAGGAGTATGTATTGTATAAGGAAGTGTCGTATGTGTATTCATCTTTACTGATGGGTAAGGGCTATATAGATAGGTAGCATAAGCGTAATTAGCGTAGATAGACACCGAATTGGGCTTATTTATGTGTTTTTCTGTGTAATTAGAGCGGAAATTGGCGTTAGAATAGATTATTATATAAGAAATAACCTATTTTCTTATCTATATAGCGTAAGAAATAAGAATTAGATATGCGGCGAAAATAGTTTACTGTGATATAATATATATTACTTATACATATATAGAGGAAAGACACACATAGATTATTGTTATTATAATAACAATTATATTTATTCGGCGTATGGGACGTATGATATAGCGTAGATATATTCCTATGGAAGTTATATAGGGCGGGGACGATTGGAAAGGAAAGAATTTTTGGGCGAAATTTAATTTCATAATTTGCCTTATGGAAGAATAAGAACCCCAAGAGCTGAATTTGGGGGTCCCCTTAAATGGGATTTTTCTACGGCATGGCTTCGGGTAGTCCATTTTTATAAGAACGTAGGTAGAGAACCCGTGTTTTTTATTGTTATAACAATAACCAAAATGGCCTCGATAGGTGTATTTGGAAATCTCATCTATTTTACTTCGTGGGTACATGCGGGTGAATTGGAAAATTCTCTCTTTTTCATTATCTTTATGATAAGAACCAAACGTTATGCAGCATGTATATGGGTGAAACGCATTTCGTATAAACGGCGATTTATCCGTGTCACCGTCTCCGTTGAGAGGCTATATGGACACAAAACACCTATTTATAGTTACTTTGTTAAAAATAATTAAAATATTGACTCTATTTTGGTTATTATAAAAGAAATAACTATATTTGTATACAGTTCATTAAAACCCCAAAGATATGACTAAGCTACATGATTTTCAGAGTATCGGCGATGTGCTGGAACCTTTCGACCCCAATTACATCAGCGATAAACCGTATGAAATACCGGACATCAGTAAACGGGAGAAGCGGTTTTTACGTAAAATCTCTATTTTGGAACATAAACTCCGTAGGGAGAGAATAAGTTTTGAGTGGCTCCCCGATGATGAGATGTTCCGTGTTCACAAATACCGGAAAGGTACGGAATACCCCACGTATATGTATCTGGCTGTTTACATGGACGAGAACAAATACGCTTTCGGTGGTTACGAAACGGATTTGGTCGTTGACGGCAAAGTGTCGGTGGTGGTGGCTTCTGTAAAGGAATGGTTGTCTAACAATAAACCGGCAGTGAGATGACGACTGTACAGATATTCGGCAGGGAATATGGGTTTTGCCGCAGCGCAAAGGCTAACTACGAGGACAAACATAACCGCATGGTGAAACTGGCTTTACGGTTTGAGGAACTCAGCGAAAAATTCGACCGCATGATTGAGAAAGGTGGCTATGTTACCGATACGGCACGATGTGCGCTTGCTTGCAAGATGATGATGTACACAGGTATCCGGATTGGTAACGAGAGTTCTGCCGAAGGGTATATCACCAAGCCTCACCCCAATTCCAAGAAAGAACCGGAATTCGTACAAACATACGGATTGACCACCTTATTACCGGAACATGTATTGGTAAAGGGTCGCAAAGTGTTTCTTAATTTTATCGGTAAGAAACAGGTTGAGAACAGTTTTACCCTTATCGGAGACCTCGCTAAACAAGTAAAGGAGGTTTTGAAAACAGTGGAACAAGGAGAAACACTTTTTGAAATTACGGAATATGAACTTACTAAGTTTATTAAAAGATATGTAGGAAGGAGGTTCACTCCGAAGGATTTCCGGACTTTGCGAGCCAATATGTATGCATGGGAAAAGTTCATGGAGATATGTGAAAGGGAACTTCCCAGCACAAAGACCGAATTTAATAAGGAGGTCAAGGAGATTGCCACTTATGTCAGCGAGCATTTGAACAATACACCGGGTGTGTGCAAAGCGTCCTACATAGACTCCATGCTATGGGACGAGGTTGCCGAGCAACGTCCAGTAACAAAGAGAAAGAAATAACATTTTAATTCATCAGCAATATGGCAACAATAACTATCAGCGTACATTCCAGCTTTATAAAGTCTGCGATGTATAATGAGGACAAACAGAGTCTTCGTATCGAAATTGGCAACTCTTGGTATTACTATTATGGAGTTACCAAACAGAAGGTAAGCCACTTCAAAAAGGCGGCATCCAAAGGGCAGTATTTCTGTAATTACATAAAAGGACGATACCGAACTATCAAAAGAACCGCAAGATGAAAACTGTTATATTTGACGTAATGTGTAATGGAAGATTCGTTATGCAGTATCGGCATACTTGGTGTCCGGCCTTTCCCATCGATTTGAAAGAAGTGGTGAATGAAATTGTGGCGAAGAGACCTACCCTTAAAGGAAAATGTATCGAGTTATTTGAAACTAAAAGTATATTAAAATGAGAACAATAGCAGAGAATTTAGTGGACAAGATGCTTAGGGCATATCCCTATTGTGTAGTAAATGTGGAAACGGCTTTCAAGTTCATTGAACAAGGAGGTCATGTTAATGTGGAGCAGTTTAAGAACTGGCTTGAAACCAATGGTTATTGGCTAACCTATTATAATAGCTAATGTAAGAAATAGAATCGTTTTAATTTAAATAGTAAATAATTATGGGACTTACGTTAAGTAAACGGTACGGAGTAAATCCATCTGTGGAAACTTGTGCTATATGTGGTAATGAAATGGGTGTCTTATTATTCGGAAATAGCTATAAGGATGAAAATGGACATATTGCGGAAGCACCTTATAAATTATGCTTGGGTAATATTTGCGATGACTGTAAGAAAACCCTTTCTTCCGGAGGTATTTTCTTTATCGAAGTGGAGGATGGTGAAAGTGACAGTAACCCTTTCCGCACTGGCCGAATGATTGCGATTAAGGAGGATGCTGTCAAGAAAATCTTCAAAAAATACGAGAAAGTGAATTATGTCGAACACAGCTTATATAACAAACTATTTTCAGAATTACTATGACAAAATGAGGCTATTCGTTGATTTAATGCCTATTTACAGTTACTTTATTAAAAATAGTTAAAAATATACCTGTATTTTGGTTATTGTATAAGAAATAACTATATTTGTATACGTGAAAGTTAACCCCTTTCAGCATATAGTAGATAAAGATTTAATAATTTTATTATGGAAAAAGAATTTAATCGTAGCACTGGGAGAAAAATCTCACAAAGAGTTCAAGAAGTTCTTTCCGAAGTTCTTAAAGAAGAAGGTTTCGAGTTTATAATCAATGGCGGTACGTATACAGACGATAAGCTGAAACTTAACTTGGAAGTTTACATTAAAAACAAAAACGGTACACGGGTTGTTTCTGATAGGAGCCATGAGATTGCCGACAAGAATGCATCAATGGCGGGACTGAAATTTGAGGGTCATCTCATTGGCAGTATTTGGAATGTAAATGGTTTTACGTACACAGTTACGGGTTACACCACTAAACGGCGTAGATTTCCAGTCTCCCTTAAAAGAGAGGACGGTCGTTTATCGAAAGCACCTGTGATGTTCTTGGCACAGGGTATGCAAGTAATCAAGCCTACATTGGAGAATTTTGTTAAGTGGTTTACATTAGACCCCGACAGTGACGCAATTTTGGAAACAGACGCTGAGATATGTGATGGGGTTCAAAGTTACTTGCAAAATAATTATCCGGCATATATAATGTATAAGTTTTGCAATTTAGTGGATAACTTTAATGAGAAGGGTATTGCGAAGAAATGGGCGAAGCGTGCGTATGAGCTTTTGTTTAAAGAAGCTCCTGCAACAATGGAACATGCTTATCTTGGATTGAAAGTGATTTATAAGGAACAGATAAAAAGAAATAAAACATCAGCAAAATGAAAACTCAGGAAATAATCGAAACAATCAAAATCGGATTTGACAAACCGAAATTGTACAAACGTTCTATCTGGAACAAAGCCGTAAAAGTAATGGAGTTCTTATCTGACAATGCCAATGGCGAAATTACGAGGACCAATCTTGGTTCGGGTCTTGAAAAATATAAAGCCGAAGTCGAAGTAAATGACGAGCAGTTAGCTGTATGGGCTTTATCGTATAAGCGACATTTAGGAATGCCCATCACTTTCAGCGAAGCCTTGCCCGAACTTAATCGTATCTCAAAAGAACTCGGAGTCCCTGTAAATAACGGACTTGTTCTTATCGAATATAATAACAGACATTCTAATTAACCCCTATAAACTATATCACATGGAAACTAAAAAACTTATCAGCACATTGAAAGGATTTAAAACTCGCTTTACTAAAAATCCAAATGTAGAACTTGAAAAGAAATCTGTTGAAGGACTTGCCGAATCTTTCGGTGGCAAACTTGAAACGCTTGCAATACTTAAAGAACAAGGATGTGAAGAACTTAAAGAATATGTCAGAGGAGTGTTCGGTATGGCTTCAAGTTCTAAACCGATGGGAAAAGTTGTTTCTGTTGACGAGGACGGAAAAGAATATGCGTGTGTCAACGGTAAGATTTATACGATTGATACCGTAAAAAAGACCATGAAGAAAGTTTACAAGGACTTTAAGGACATCAGTTTAACAGACTTGGAAGTTTCTGACAAGGATATGCCGATGACGGTTTACCAAAGATATTTAAGAGATAATTTCCCTAATGAGGACGCTCCTATTAAAAAAGGGAAACTTCATTTTAGAGGTTATCGGATTTCTTGTACGGCAGAAGATGGTTTTGTTGTTGAGGACACCATGAAAAAATACGCTATTGTTGAAACTCCGTTTGAGGGCATCCCTACTCCAAAAGAATTGGGAGATTGGTTCAAAACACCGAAGAATGTTATCGAGTCTTTGGACGAATATCATGAAGCTGTTGAACGTGGAAAGGAACTTGCACGTAAAGCTAAGGAGGAAAAAGAAAGTAAACGTAATGAAGAAGTCGAGATTGATTTTGAAAAACTTCGCAGAAAGGTTTTACGCCTTATCAAGGATTCACGGTCAAAGACTATTGACGTTGACCCTGAAAAATTTGTGGAGGTTATACCTTTCAAAAGATGGCAGCGAAAAGTTAAGTCTTTGTTCTCTTTGTGGAAAAATAGAAAACTTCGTTACAATAAATTCTTGAATGAGGTTGAGAAAATAACGAAAGAAGAAACTTTCATTATCGAAGAAAAGAAAAATAAAACTACTTTTGTCGGTACACTTTTACCCGAACATAAAACGGTGGGTTCTTTAAAAGAAAACAAGATAGAGGTCGATGGTAAATGGGTTGATGCTGTTCCTTTTCTCTTGGAGTATTTACTCTTTTATGAGAAGAAAGCTATGTATCAAATAATGAAATATGCGGCTGGTGAAATAACGGATATTGAGCTAATAAAAAATCCGATTGAGGTCGATAAAAGGATTGAGTATCAGAAAAAAGCTCTTGAAAATACAGCTCATAATGCAAAGGTTTTGTGCATGGTGTACGCACAAGTGGGTATTGTGGCGCCGCATGATTTATTATTTGAAGCTGACCTTGAAGTTGGAGATAGGATACTTCTTTTTGATGGAGGAAACTTCGTAACAAGAACCATTTCGTCAGTAGATAAGGGAATCGTTCTTGGTAAAGATGTCGGTTTACTTAAACTTGACAAATGGATTAAACTTCCAAAGAAGTCCAAATAAATTGGAGGGGATATTCCCCTCCCTTAAAATATAAAGATGATGGACGATAAGTTTAATGATAGGATTCTTATTGGTGATTTAGCATGTTTAAGCAAGTTTTCATTTATGAACATCTATGGGTGTTCCGCAAAGAAATATGATGACTACATTAACTATTTTGGAGTAGATACTCTCATTGTTCTTCTTTGTCGATTGATAAAAGAGATAACAAACAACCATATTTATTGTCCGGATAACTTAAAACGAGAAGTCTTACAAATTTATAAACTGAGAATTGTTCAATTAAAACTATACAATTATGAGAAAGACAATTTTATTTTTAGCTACATTGGTGATGCTTAGCGCACACAGTCAAGAGAGTGAGAAAGAAACATTCAAGAATCTTGTTAGTATGTTTGCTCCCACGGACACAATAGTATTACAGGATTCGGGCGTAAAGCGTGACAATAATACCTATATGGATGTTTATCGGGTATTCTCTGACTCTGCCGTTGTAGAATTTGAGATGCAATATTGGTACTGCGACAGCACTTTTCTTAGAGGGTGTATTTCTCGAAAATGGAGTCGGCGAGAGTACGATTTTATTAGACGTATGAGTCGTGAAGCTAAAAGGGATTTAGAGAAAGACCGCAAAGAGACGATTGAGTTCCTTAATCGAGAAAGAGCGTCTAAACAAGTGTGGACCTTATTTAAGCTATATGAATTATTAGATTCTAAATGATATGTGGGTGTTTATTGGAATATTCTTGGTACTTGCGCTTATGTCCAAGAAAAAATTTTGGAAAACTCTTTTTCTTATTTTGATGATTTTAGCTCTATTTTAATATGGAATTAAGAAGTTATAATGTTGAGGCTATTTATTTGGAGTCTGTAAAATGTATTATCGAGGAAGATTTAGGTATTGATAAAGACAAGTTTCGTCTGAACGCTCCCCATATAATAGATATGATTTCTCAGATTAAGACTGAGGACGGTTATGTACATTTGTGCGCTTGTAATAGGCGAAAAGATGATGAGATATGGACTCCATATTTACAGATAGTTGAGATGCTTATTCGTATGGGAGCAAAGATTGGCTGTGTAAAATATACGGGTAAATTAAAACCAGAAACTTTAATTAAAATAACTATTTGAGATTGATGATATGGCAAGAATAATGAAAGCTGTTGACACTTCTGAGGAAGTTGTTGAATTTGAGAAAGTGCGTAAGATGGTGCGTAAAGAAATTGAAAAAAGATATGGTGGTGTTGCTAAATTTCTAAAATCCGAAAAAGGAAAAGAATTTGGAGGGGCTAAGATTAAGATTTACTTGTACGATGCAGGACCTGTTAATTTTGATGTTATTAGTAACCTATCTAAATTTTTGGGTATTGGCGAGTTAACTCGTAAAATTGTTGTGACTCGGAATGTTTCGTATTTCTTAAAGTTGTCATAATTTAAGGTTGATTTTTCGGGAGTTCAAAAAATGTTTTATATTTTTGCAGAAGTGTAGGAGTTGTTAATTAGTTAATAGTTAGGTTATGCAGAAAGAAAAACAAGTCCGTTCTTATAAACGGAGAACCAAATCGGGAAAAATAATTACTGTTAGGTCACATACTGCAAAGTACGAAGCTGCTGATAAAACTGGCGAAATTTCTAAAAAGAAGGGTGCTGGTAAGGAACTCGAAGAACGTAAAAAGAAACCAGTACAGTTAGAAATCCCTTTCGGTAAAGAGGAGGAAAAGAAAGTTCTTGATGAGGTTAAGGAGACTGCTAAAAAGGAATCTTCAAAGAAACCTGCTGAAAAGAAAACTACTGATAAGGGTACAAGACGTGCAAGTGGTGCAAAACTTAATGAAGACGGAACTTTTGTAAGTGAAAAAGATTATAAGAAATCTATTGCTCATCGAAAAAAGAAGGGTGCTCGAATATCTCCGGAGGAAGTCAAAGCGATTAAAAAATGGGAAGCTGCTCATAAAGAGGAAAAAGTTCGTCCAGTAGGAAGTGGAACAGTTGGACCTACACCGAAAAGAAAATCTGAGGCAAAAGTGGGTGATTATGTAAAGGGAGTAGGTTCATTGTCTACGGGAAAAGTCGTGCGTGCTAAATCGGATATTCCTGCTAAACTTGCTAAAAGTTATGCAGAATCTGAGAGGATACCCTTGAAACAGGCTTATCAAGAACTTATGGTCGCTTCTAAAAGGGAGTATAAAATGATAAGTTCGTTTCATAATGGAGGAACTATTTCTCCTAAGAAGGCTCGTCCAGTAGGAAGCGGTACGAATGGGTCTACTCCTATTAAGACCTCCACGTCGACTTCTTCTCCGACATTCACGGCTGCTGAATTTAAGGAGTGGTATCGTGGTACAGGAAGTGCTGCCGATAAGAAAGTTGCCAAAGCATTACGTGCGCAATTAGGGCGTTCAGGTTATCGTAAATTTGAAGATGAGGCTATTGACAACTATTCTTCTCGTGGGCATCTTTCAATGTTCAAGCGTGTAACAGGAACACATGTTACACCTGCTGAAAAGAAAACTACCAAGAAAAGCGAGACTAATGAACCTATTCCGAAAAAGAAATCTAAGGCAAAGATGCCTGAGAGCGTTCTTCAAAAGAAAAAGAAGTATTTGGAGTTTATGAAGAAGGTTAAGGCATCTGGTATGACTGTTGACGAATATACGAGAAGCCATTAAAGTTTGTCAGTGTAGATAATTTCCTCTATATTTGTAGGTGGACATCGGTAAAACGGTGTTCACCTATTTTTGTACCTAATAGAATGGCTAATGCAGATAGTGTCCTCTAATATAAAGACTGCGGATTATAACCGTACAAAAAAGGAATTGACTATGACCTTTATAAATAGACCTCGATGGGTATATATATATTATAAAGTTCCTCCGAGGATATGGATTGAGTTTGTTAGGTCATCTTCTAAGGGACAATACTTTTCAGAGATAATAAGAAATACGTTTACCTTTAAGAAAATTGTGCGTTGATATGGAAAAGAGCGTTCATGTAAAAGGACATTATAGAAACGGAAAGTATGTCAAATCGTACAATTATATGCGTACTTTTAAAGAACCCTCATTTCGTAGAAATATAGGTAAATCTTATGCTGATGACGTAAGAAGAAAGATTATAGCCCTTAGAAAGTACTCCGATTTTCAGTCTCCGGAATATCAATTTGCAATGGACTATATCGAGAAAGAATGCCCCGAAGTAGCCTATATAATAGGTGATAGTAAAGGAAAAACAAAGTCTCCCTTGAAAATAACCAAAGACATATACGACAAGGTTAATTACGCTTATAACATCTTATATTCAAAATAATAGACTATGAATACTGTAACAAGAATTTTCGAGTTTGATGCAGCTCACAGAGTTATGCACGAAAAGGTGAAGTGCTTTAATCTTCACGGCCACCGTTTTAAGATTGAAGCTACTTTTGAATATGATTCTAAGGGTGCGCTTGGATACGCAATCGACTTTAAGGAGATAAAACGTATTGTTGGTGCTTGGATTGATGAGAAATTAGACCACGCTTGTATTTTAAATCCGTATGATGAGCAGTTAATAATGCTATGCCGAAATTATGAATGGCGTTTATACATTATGGGTATGGGAACTTACGGAGATATAAATCCGTCTGCCGAAAATTTAGCCTCTGAATTATTCTATACGATAAGGCAACTTTTTATCAAAGATTCGTCAGGAGTAACTCTCTCGAAGTTACGTTTGTATGAGACACCTAACTGTTGGGTTGAAACCAATGGATTCGATTATGTAGCGTCTGATGGTTACCTTAAAGATTTATCGAAGTGGAGGAGTGAAAAAGGGGAATTTAATTATGATATAAGAAATGAATAACTATGCCAGTTAGGAAAAAAATTATTCCAAAAGAGGAAGGGTATGTTTTTCCGTCTACTGGGAAAAAATTTACCGAGGAGGAGGTAACCTCTGCTTTTGAGGGTAAATCTGTATCTTTTGATGCACACGATATTACCTCTAAGATAATCGAGTTTGGGAAGATTCTAACAGGTATCTCCCTTTACAGTTACCAGATAGAAGCTGTTTATGCGATTATCTATTCAGTAATAACGTTTTCGGGTGACGTTAAGACTCTATTGTTTAGTAGACAATCAGGGAAGTCTGAGGCAATAGCCTTTGTTATTGATACGCTTTGTGTATTGTTACCATCACTTGGAAAAATCATTCCCGACTTGGAGCAGTTCAGTATGGGTTTCCGTGTTGGTTTGTTTGCCCCTCAATCGGACCAAGTTCAGACCACTTATTCTCGTGCGATGACAAGAATAAATTCCGCAAATGCGGAAATGGTATTGGCAGACCCAGATATTGATGTCTATCTTGAAAGTACGGCAAGACTTGAATTAAGTAATGGCTCATACCTTGCAGGACAAGTAGCGAGTAAACAATCTAAGATTGAGTCAAAGACATACGACCTCGTTATTGTTGAGGAGGCACAAGATGTGGACGACCTTATCGTGAGTAAGTCTATCGAGCCTATGCTTTCTTCTACGGCTGGTACTTTAATTAAAGTGGGTACTACGGGTATGTATAAGAATCATTTTTGGTATGAGATTCAACATAATAGACAAATTGACCGTAAGATAAAAGACTCACGTATTAGAAATCATTTTGAGTTTGACTATAAGCGTATTATAAGAGATAGACGTGAGCAGTATGAAAAGGACGGTAAACGTTTCCACTTAAATTATGAGGCTGATATTTTTCGTAAAAAAGCTCGTTGGGGTGAAGATTCTCAGGCGTTTAAGTTATCATACGCTTTGATTTGGGATTTAGAGAGTGGTATGCTTCTTACGGATAAGGAATACAACTCCATTATAAATCGTAAATTAGGTTTTCAGTCTCCGTCAACTACTGATGTTGTAATAGCCGGATTGGACATTGGTAAATCTCCTGCTGAGACGGTATTGACAATCGGGAAAAAGTTTTACCTTGATGATTCTTTTGATAGACCCTATAAACAAATTCTTGCTTGGGTGGCTCTTGGTGGATTGGATTATGAGGCCCAACATCATATAATCTTAGATTGTATTGTGGAATTTAATATTTCTGTTATATTTGCGGATTATACGGGTGTCGGTAAAGCTGTTGTCGATAGGCTTATGTATGCGTGCGGAGAATATGTCGATATTGTTCCTTATACATTTACTCCACAGAGTAAATCGGATATGTGGTTTAACTTTGTCTCGGATATTCAGACAAGGCACTTAATTGTTCCGGCTAATCCAAAAGTTCGGGCTACCACAGAGTACATGAAATTTGAAGAACAGATGAAGAATTGCCAGAAGTATTTTAATGGGGCTTATATGGTATGTGAGAAATCTGATGGCTATTTTGACGACTTTGTAGATAGTTGCGCTCTTATGAGTATGGCCGCTAATGAGGAACAAAGAGTTGATGAAGAAATGGAAGTTTCTCAAAATTCTCTTTACAGTGGAGTTACTGACACTATAAATGCAATTAGAAGAAATTCTTATTAGTATGAAAGTATTTGAGACAGATATTTTCCCTTTCGTATTTTGCGTTGCAGAGTTAAATGAACGTAAAGAGATAACTGATACCTTTTTAGACGCTGATGGATATGAGATTACATATCCAGATTGTATTAGCGGACTTGTTGTTCGTGCAAAATATAAAGATACCGGAAGTATGTGCTCTTTAATAGTAATAAATAGAAAGAACTCTAATATAGGAACTATTGCACACGAAGCAAATCACTCCGCTGAGAATTTACTTGAAAACATAGGGGTATACCATAATAGTAACACGTCTGAGGTTTATTCTTATGTTATAGGTTTTATAGCACAAAAAATTTATGAGACATTATGGGAATAGATGTAGGTGGTATGAACCCTACCGGCGTTGGTAGTTATAATGGCTATCCGGGTTCAAAGTATTGGAATGTTGATAGTCGGCCTTTAAGTGAGGCTACGAATGTTCTGCGCTCTTTCGTTTTACAGAATATAGTCCAAGATAATCAGTGGGAAATCGATAGAATTACCAAATATTATCTGTATTGGAAGTTCTATGAGGGAATGCACTACAAGGACTTTAACGATGGATTGCTTTCATTTAATTATATACGAGCATTCATTGATAAGGTCAATATGTTTCTTCTCGGAGACGAGGCATTTACTTTTCATGTTAAGAGCTTTTATACTACGCAAATAGATACGGAAGTTGAAAAACTTGCCGAAGAATTGATGATGTACCATTGGGGAAAATCTCACAAATTGCAGCTTGCTTATGAGATTTTACAGATGGGAAGCATTACGGGTGATGTTTGGCTTGGTGTAGAGTGGATGCCTGACGAAACAGATAGATACTGTCGTGTAAGTGTTTTTGATAGTAGACAATGTTTTGTCACTTTTGTAAATGGCGATTATAGTAATGTGGAGTCGTTTATGGTTAGACAACCTCTCGACCAAAATGGAAGTAATAGTCAAACCAAGTATAGATTGTTTGTTCAAAGATGGACAAATAAGAAAGTAGAGACTTGGTATCAAAAAGATGTTTCTATCGAAGAAAATAAGGTAGCCAAATATGACCATCATATTTATAAGAATAAATACGGTTTTATTCCTATGGTGCATATAAAGAATCGCCCAAATTCTGCCGGCTATTACGGTAAGTCTGACGCAAATGACATACTTAAAATAAATAAGGTATATAATGAAATTATGCAGCAATTAAAAGCTGTTATCGATTATCATGTTACACCTACCACTGTAATTACGGGTGCTTCGGCTAAATCACTGAAAAAAGGTCTCGGACAAATATGGTCGGGACTTCCTGCCGAAGCTAATGTATTTAATCTTGGTTTGGATGTAGATTTATCCGCTACTGTAAACTTTGCGAAAGACTTAAAAACAGCAATGCATGAACTTTCAGATGTGCCGGAAAATGCTCTTGGTAAGATACAGGCTATAAGTAACACTTCTGCTGCGGCATTACAGATTACTTATCACCCCCTCATACAACAAGCTAATATCAAGGCTATGACTTATGGGGAGGGCATTTCTGAGTTAAACAGTATGATTTTAAGGATACTCGATATTGAAGACCCAGAAAATGAAAGACTCCTTAAATTACATGAGCTTTCTCCTAATTTTTTATCTGAGATGAGAATTGAGCCTGTTTTCGCTTATGGTTTTCCGAAGGATAAAACTGATGAGCTTAATCGTGCTCAAATGGAACTTAATATGAAACTAAGTTCTCGAAAAGAAATTATGGAGAGAATGGGTAAACAGAATATTCCTGAATTACTTGATGAAATTGACGAAGATTTGATACATTTAGGTATTGTTCAAGCCAAGATAGCCGAATTAGCTGGAAGTTTAATGCAACAATCTCCTAATGAATCTTCTGAATAAAACGCAGGACCTTTCGAGGATGAAGAAAATGAAGAAAACGAGGAAATCGAAGAATAAAAACTCTTAAATTTTTATTTTTTCTAAAAATGGATTATCTTTGAAACGCTATCAGTAAAAGACTTATATTTATTGTTAAACTAAAATCAAAAGTTATGGCTGGATTACAAACATTAGACAAAGGAAATCCCGAAGCCTTGCATGACATCGGGCAAAGTACGCAGAAAATGGTGAGCGACAATTTTGTCAATCCGGGTACACCGAGTGACCCTCTTGTTAATAGAGACCAGATGACACAGGCTACCATTAAAGGTAACGGTGCAGATGTCTTGAAAGCGAACATTATTAAGTAAAAACATGTTTTAAAACTTTCAATCGTAGAAAATCATGGAAGAACTTATTGAAAATGAGGCAAGAATACCTGAAAGTGTTATAATCAATGGCGTTACTTACGTAATTAAAGACACTCCTGAATTGCAGAAATTCATTCAAGAAGTTGCGAAAGTAGAGAAGAACAAATTGTATTCGAAGTACAAGATGTTGAAACAACAGATAGATTCTTTACAGAGAGTAACACCTACTGGTGGGGTAAATGCCGATGACCTTGTAGATAAACTAAAAGGTACGTTTATTACAGTTGAGGATTTAAAAGAACAACTTCCTTCTGTAATTAAACAAGTTGTTCAGCCCCTCCTAAACGCTTCTGAAAAGCAACAGCATGATGAACTTAATGCGTATCGGGAAAAACTTATTTCGGAGAATATAACTACTTGTATTCCTGAGTTGGTAAAAGGTGAGACCAAAGAGGAACTGGATGCAGCTTTGAAGGAATCAATCCGAATCCGTTCAGCTTATCCCTCGCCAAGTATGAATCCCCAGAAACCTGAGCAACATGTTACAGACCCTCTTATTGAAAGTCAAGCTCAACAGATGGGGATTCAGGGTATGATTGAACCCACTCCTACACAACAGCGTCAATCTGAAATTCCCGCACCTTCTCCCGTACCTCGAAGAACTTCTCCGGAAGTTACCGGAGCTTCCAATGTTAAACAGATGACTATGAGCGAGTTTGAAAAACAACGTGACTCACTTAAAGCTCAGTTGGAAAGTATATATGGTGGAGGTTCCCTTTAATTAAACAGTAAACTAAAAAAGAAAAACAAATGACAACTCTTTTATTTATTTTAGGTTCAATTTTCATCTTTATGATGACGGGATTGTTTTTTGGAGAAACATCTTCTGCCAGCGCAGAAGGTGGAGGATATGTTTCGATTCCACAAGCAGTCCGTGATTTTTATTCTCGTGAGGTTCTTTTCCAAGCACAGCCCCGTTTGAGGTTTGCCCAATTTGCTAAGGTTAAACGTGATTTGCAGGCTGTACGAGGAAAATCAATTGTGTTCGTTAAGTATGGAAATCTTACGGGTGGTGGTTCCCTTGAAGAAAAAGACGTTTTAACGCCGGAAGGAATGACCACTTCTGAGATTACAGTACATGTTAAAGAACAAGCTAATTCTATCCAAGTTACGGAATATTTACTTCGTACCTCTTTATTAGACGTATTGGGCGATGCATCTAAACTACTTGCAAATAACATGGCAATTGTTTTGGACGGACAATTCCGTGATACTGTATTGCAGACTACCAATGTTGTTTATGGAGGTGACGCTACGGGTATCGATGATATTGCGACTGGTGACGCATTTAATACCAAGACTGTAAAGGATGCCGTAGAAACTCTCGCCACCAATAATGCCCCCCGTATCAATGGAGATTATTATGTATGTATAGCTCACCCGCACCAGCTTCGTCAGCTTCGTGATGACCCCAATTGGATTACCGCAAATACTTATATGGGTCGTCGTCAGCTTTATATTGGTGAGGTTGGTATGTATGAAGGGTGTATCTTTATTGAATCTACTCAGATGCCTGTATTAAACGCAACCGAATTGACTAAACGTTACGGTAAAGCTGGGTCTTTACAAACGGGTTATGAAGCTGTATTCTTTGGAGAAAATGCCTATGCTTGGGGTATCGCCCTTGACGTAGAACTTCGTGATGACGGCGTAGTTGAACTTGGACGTAAACATACTCTCGGATGGTATGGTATCTGGGGTACTGGTATTATCGAGGAGAAAAACATTGTGAAAGCTCTTACTGCGTAAGCAGTAGGAGTTTTCCTAAGAGTAGTAACTATAAAAATTTTTGACTATGGCAAGAACAAAGTTGAATCCCGAAGAAGACATTGAAATGCAACCAGATTCTGTACAAGAGTCTATTGAAGAACCCATCGAAGATGTGATACCTAAGAAACAAGAAAATCCTGTGGTAAATACGGGTAAGAAAAATGTCAAAGTTAGGGTGGTTGAAGACATCGACTGCGTTATCGCTGGCGTTCCTTACCAGTTTCCTAAGAACAAAGAAGTTTCTGTTCCGTCTGACGTAGCCGCAATTTTTTGTTTTGCCCAAAAGGCATTCAGAATATAATTTATGGCTCAATCTAAGGTAACTTTGAATGAGATAATGATAGCGGTTCGGGAGCTTACTTTCGACCGCTTCATTATTCCCGCATTTGCCATAAAGCAAATGGGAAGTGACTATTTTGTCAGTATTGATAAGACGTATGTTCCGGAAGTAGAAGACCCTACCGAAGAAGTTATAAAAGGGAAATTAACCATATACAAAAATGTAAAGGGGTCTGATTTAGATTCTGAGGAACTGACCAAAAACATAATCGTAGACCTTCCTTTTAATGCCTATCGGACATTAGAGGATTTAATGAACGCCTTGATAGAAGCTAATATTGTTGTATCTTATACTCCATATTTTAGGGGAACTACGGCTTCTGACTTTCTTATTCAGGTTAAAGATGTAGAGCTTACAGATAATTTTACTGCTTTTAGACGCTATTTTTTCTCTAATGAGGAAATTGAAGAGATGATTCGGTGGTACTACTTTGTCGTATTAGACATCAAAGACGTAGAACTTACCGATGAAATTGTTGGCAGACTTATTCGTCCGTCAGAAAAACACCTTGCTATTTGGGTGTCATATTATTTGGTAGGTAAACGAAGACTATATGAAGTAGCTGCTGGTTCCATAGGTCAAAATTTTACTGATGGCTCAGACTATGTTGGAACAGACACTTCTTCTGCCGTAGGGACTACCACTACCACACAAATAGGCTCTGTTTTCACTATTACAGAAGACCCCTCCACTGGATATTTCTATGAAGATTTCAATAGAGTTGGTTCTGACAATGTTTTAGGTGATAGATATAGTTTTTGGTATAAACTAATGCTATATTTAAGAGATTTGCTTGAAACTCAATTCGGAGATTACTCCTTGCGTAAGGATAATGTTATTCCGGGTTACATTTCATTGCAGCGAGAACTTGACTTCCGCAGCTACTATGATAGCTATCCCTTTACTCTATCTCCGCTTTCTCGTGGAATTTTATCTAAGACACCGTAGATATGTTAGTATCTAAGACCAAATTCTTACAGTATCAAAGTATGTTTTATAAGAAGTTATTAAAGACTCCTTATAAGATACAGCTTGAAATTATTACTGTTCAAAAGATAGAACCGACTGGGGAATTTTCTATTGAGGCATTTGTTGGTGACAGCCCTCGAAAATCTGAATTTTACGAATTTCGAGCACTCTATGAAAAAGAAATTTCTAACCGTACACGAGAAAAGTATGGTTTACCACAAGAGGTTAATGGTGTGGTCTATCTTTCACCGAGACAACTTATTCCGAAATTTGGAGACTACCATCTTGATTGGAATAAAACTAAGGTACATTTTGAGGGCAGAACGCAAGTTATCGATAAGATTGTGTATCTCGAAGAGTTTAAGGAATATGGTAGCTGTGTCGGTATTCAGATATTCGTGAAAGACGATTTGAAAGGGGGATAGGACTTATGAAAAGACATCGTGTTACAAGGCATTGCAAATCTGGAAAGTGTGTGACTTATTGGAGAGGTAAAGAAGGTTCTCGACGTTTCGGTGAAGGAAAAGAATTTGAAAGTAAGTTTTCTTCTTCACGTATAAACAGAGTTAACAACGCTTATGATGAAGCGGGTGTTGCTGCTCCGAAAGGAAAAGGAATCCATACGGTTGCTTTCCATGAAAGAGCTGCTAAAATTATGGGGTCCATGAAAAAATCTGGAAAAGGAGTAAATCGTAACGAAGCATACGCTATTGCGATGAAACAACTTGGACGTAAGAAGTCAGTATTAAAGAAACATCAAAAATAATTTATTATGGGTGGTGTTATTAAACGAGAAAATCCCAAAGGTATTCAACGTGCCAAATATACCAAAGGTTTTCGTGAGCAAAGTGAGGTAAAGGCTGCTTATGAACAAGTGGGGTGGACTCCTAATAGGAATACTAAAAGTTGGTATAGGGATATTTATGAGTTTTATCAAAAAAATGAGGTGTAGTTATGGGGTATGTAAATAAAAACGGCAAGCCAATTAAGAAAAATCATTCTACTTGCCAGCCAGTTATGAAATCTTGGGGACTTGGTGAAGGAAGACCTCCCCTTACTTCTGACCCAGAAAATCCGATTAAGATGTTTGCCGAATACGAGGAAGACACTGAAAAGGATAAAGATAAGAGGTAAGCCATGCCGAAGTTTCCGAGAATGCCGAAATCTTTACTCAAACCTCCTCCCAAATTTAAGAAACCGAAAGTTAAAGATTTTGTTTCTGATATGCAGAGACTCGGTGAAGAAATTGCGGAGGATTTTAAGGATACTATTATCAAGAATATTGAGGAGAATACTTACGGTTTTATCTTGAAACCGTCTACTGAGATTAAGAAAAAGTCAGACATTCCGTTAATAGATTCTCGTCAACTTATTGATGCTATTTATAGAGAAGGAACTACTGTTTCGGTTGAGGACACCCCACGAGACGATAGTTCTTTGTCTAATTTAGAGCTATCTATCATACATGAGTATGGAACAAAAGACAAACATATTCCGGCAAGACCAGTATGGAGACAAACATACAAGGATTTCAAGGAAGTAGCCCATGAAAGAATTTCAGAATTTTTGAAGAACCCTAAATTTAAGTCACATGAATGAGGTTGCTATAAAAGCGCATACACGGCGTAGTAAGAGTGGTAAACAGATACAAGTCAAAGGTTACACTCGTAGAATTGGACGAAAAGGAGTTCATTCTCCAAAGCGAGAGAAAAACTCTGGGGAAGAATTGGTTGCAAAAGTTGCTGAGAAGAAATCTCCTATTTCTAAGGAAGAACTTGAAAGACGCTTAAAATGGGAAGAAGATTTTAAACGCTCCGAAGCTGAACGAAAATCATTGGGAATGTCTCCTGAAAAATATTCACGTTACAAGTTGGCTGAGAGTGAAAGACGTGAACGTGCAGAGCACGCTGCTAAAAAGGCTTCTGCATCTACCACTTCTTCCGCTTCTGAAAAAAACCCTCTATCCAAGAAAGGTTCTCAAAATATTTTAGAGCGGATTGAAGATAAAATCGCTAAATTTGTAGAGAAGTATAGTGGTAAGAAATATAAAAGAGCATTATGAGTTTTATGAAGAAACTTATACAAAATAACAGTGGAGTAAGTTCTAAGAGTTTTTTCTTAGTTGTTGTTACTTGTATTGGGTGCTTGCTCTTGCTGATTGTTGGGTTTGTATTGGTATTCGAGGTCATTAAGTCTGGAACAATAAAGACTGACTTAAACGGCTTATCTTTATTTGTCGGCAGTATTACTGCGCTTTTCGGTGCTGCCGGACTTACGAAATGTTTAGGAGAGCGAAATGAAAAACAGAAGTGACTATGAAAAAGAAGATTATTTTTTGGGTCGTTGTAGTGGTCTTACTTGTAGGTATCGTTTTATACGTTCATTATGTAAGCCCCATTTCCGTATTGGTTAACGTTCTTGTTCTTGGAGTAGGAGCAGTTCTTGGCTGGGTATCTCATATCTTATACGGAAAATATTTTTCTAAGAAGTAGTTATGCTGTGTAGTATCCGACAGGTAAATGAAGAATTTTTCCGAAAATTCTATGGCCTTAAAATGGTTATAGGAGGTTCGGAACAAACTGTTTTGTGTAGGTATGCCAAGAAATCAAGCTATGACTATGTTGAGGAGCAGCTTAATCAAGTTTACCCGTGTATAGTGATTCAAGATTATGTCCCTACGCCAAAAGATGAATGGTATATAGATATGCATGCTTATTTTGGTGGGAAATCATCTGACGGATTAACAGGATACTTATTTCTTAGACCTATTTGGATGGATTTTCGTTATGATGTAAGTATTGTAGCTAAGAGTTATAATGACTTTTCCGCTATGAAAGATTACTTCATGACGCATTTTGTTTATGGAAAAAGATTCATATTCAATAAAAAACTTAGTGGCGAAGATACAGTAGGTGATATTGTTCCCTATACTATAAGAGAAACAGATATACCCAGAAATGATGGTTGCTTTGAGACGAACTATGAATTTACTTGCTCTGTTTGGCTTTATCCGAGAACTCCGGAAGAAGTTTCTCTTATTCAAGAAGTTGTTATTTGTGGAAGTCCTCGACTTTTGTCTGAGAATATTAACGAATTTATTTCTAAGGATAATTGTATTATCATCACAAAAGATGGTAGTATTTTTGCTCCGACAGGAGTTTATATATCGAAGTATACTGGCTATGAGATAGACCAAATTCTTGGGAAAGCGGTAGAATCTTCTACATACGACCATATTGAGAAGGTTACTGAGAAAGAATATGAAGAACTCTTAGATAAAGATTCTCGTACTCTATATGTAGTTATAAAAGATGAACCCTGATGTCGTAAATATAAAATCTGGAAATCTTCAAGTTAAGAGCGTTTATTCGGGTGAGGAAAAAGTATGGCCCCAATCGTTCATAGACGTGAAGCCCAAGTATCTTTTTTTCTCAGATATGGAAAGTTCGGGGATTGTTGATGTTATTGCGAATGTTGATTGGAATGTTAAAGTTAAACTATAAAAGATTCTATTATGGCTAAACCCAATTGGTTAGTAGTGAACCCCTCAATGGGGTCAGGAAATGGGACTATTTCGAATAGTTCAAGTGAGCATACTGGTCGTGTTGCTCGTACTGGAACTGTGACTGTTACGGGAGTTGGAGTTTCTACTCCTGCAACGTATAAAGTTACACAGTCTCCAAAGGCAGAATTTGCCTCTTTTGATAATGGCTCTGAAATGTCGGCTCCAAAAACTGCGGGTAAAGTAACCGTAGCCGGTAAGTCAAACTCATCAAAACTTGTTTTTAGTTGGCTTGGAGAAGTTACAGACGTTGAGATTCCTGCCACCTATAAAGCTGGTGGTGTTGTGACAAATAACGATGCGGAGATTGAAGGAGACCCCGGAGCTTCTGCACAATTTGCATTTAGCATTGAGCTGAATTTCCCCTTAAATGATACGGTTGAAGAAGTAGAACGTACTTTAATTGTTACGGCAAATGGAGGGCAGGCTTCTCAGATTCTTATCAAACAAGCTGCTGGTGACGCTCGTTTGGAAGTTTCTCCGAAAGAAATTACTATACCTCAATCAGGAGATGCCGTTTCCGTTTCTGTTACTTCTAACACAAGTTGGACTGTATCATAATTTAGACAATTGTGATAAAAACGGTAAAATGGAAAAAAGGAAACGGGTACATCACTATAACATATTCGGGATTAAAGGACGATATTGTTGTTATAGAGAGTGATGCAAATACCTTGTTCGAAGATAGGGAGCAAACTATAACGTTTTCTACCCTATCTTTGGACATTTCCAAAACCGTAAAGGTTACTCAGAAAGGAATTATTGTTGACGGCGGCGATTCTTCTGGAAATCGTACTATTATTGTTGATGGTGGAGTAGCCTCCACAGTTCTTTGGACAGATAGCATTGATTCAGGAGGAGCTTTTTGATTATGCCGAATATTTTTGTATTTTCGCAATAAAAGATGAATTATGAGTGAGAAAGAAACTTCCTTAAAGGAATCTAAGAAAAAGAAAACTAAATTTGTTCGTAATAGGAGCGGACATCGAGTTGAGCTTGTTTTTGAGGGCAAAGTATGGGTATTTCTTCCCGGAAAACTTACAGAAGCTCCTGTTGAGTTGGATATACCTAATGGTATAGGACTTTATGTAAGATGATAGTAGGGTTTACCATAACTGATTTTAAGGGGTTTGAGCAGGCTGCTGTCGAGTTCATTCAGAAAGTGTGTATACTTGAAGACCCTTCTATTGCACAGAATATTGTGGATGCTGGGGTTGGCGTAAATATATTCTCGGCTTCCTTGACTCTTGAAGAATTACAAGAACAGCCTTTTGAGTCCACCCCGATAGAAACTCAGGACGGTAAATATTTGATTGTTTCTATTGTAAATTTTAACTTAGAACTCCTATATAATAACGCTATACTTAGACTGTTACCTACTGAATATATCTATGTGGAGCCTTCCGAGGTGTTTCAGTTTGAGACGTATTTAAAGCAAGGTCTTGTAAGGGCTATTCCAGATTTATTTTCTTCTGATATTGATTGGATTCTCCAAAGCGGCTCTTGGAATGACGATAACGTATGGGTTGATTCTGCTATGTGGAGGGATTCAGATGAACAGTAAAATTGTTGAGACGCTTGAACTCATGTGTGATAAAGAAAATTTGCAAGATAAGAAGATTCTTCTCCTTGCAGAGCTTGTTGAAACAAAGTGCGAGGCTTTAAGTAAAAATCAAGACGGGCTTAAAAAATCTCTTGAAGAAACCAACACTAAATTGGATAAACTTACAGGTCTTCTTGAAAGATATGAAGACGACACACATGGATGCCCTGTTTATAAGAATAAAGAGTCTTTTGAGAAACTTTCTTTTTTCGTCAAATACCCCAAAATCACCACATTTGTAGTTATGGGTATATTAGCTTTTACTATCGGGTTTTTCGGTACAAAGGTTATTAAATTTTTAAATACTCTTTTTAGTCTACTATGAAAGCTATAACTATTATTTTTGACCCTGCACATGGAAAAGACGTAAAAGGTAAATGTTCTCCTGATGGTAGACATAAAGAATATTTGTGGAGTAGGGATAGGATAAATAACCTTGTTCCCAGATTAAAATCTTTGGGTTATGACGTTTATGTTACTACTGACTCAGATAATGAGCCGGGTCTTTCTTACAGAAAAAAATTTGCCACTCAATTAAAAACTGGAAATAGAAAACTTCTCATTTCTTTACATAATAATGCTGCTGGAAATGGTCTTTCTTGGATGTCAGCACATGGAGTTGAGGTCTACACGACTCCCGGAGTAACAGATTCCGATGTTTGTTCAGATATTATTCTTAGACAGTTCAAAAAAGATTTTCCGGAATTTAAAATGCGCTTTTATAAAGACTCCTATCTTGAACGTGATAAAGAGGCTTCTTTTACGGTTTTAATGGGGTCCGGCTATATGGGGGTTCTTATTGAATGGCTTTTTCAAGACAATAAAGACGACGTTATTTTTCTTGCCGATTTAAAAATAAATCGTAAATTTGAGAACTCCCTCGTAGAATCTATCGAACAAATAAACGAACACTTTAAGAGTTAGAACATGGGACGTAAGAGTAAAGTGAATGTAGTTTTTATCATTATCGCTGTGATAGCTATTGCCGTAGCTATATTTTCTCTTAGTAAATCCAGCTCTAACCCCCCTATTATAGACTCTGAGATTTACGAAGATAATATTCGTATCCTTAATGATACGATTAAGGAACTTAAAGAGGACATTCTTTTATACCAAAAAGAAATTGAGCGTATTGATTTAGAACGTGAAAAAATAAGGCAACAGTTAAATCAAATAATCAAAGAAAATGAAGATATTGATATTGAGCTTTCTAATGGTGATTGGGACTATAACATCAAGTTTCTCTCAGACTTCTTATCCAAAAAAGATTCTTTGGGGAAATGATACAGTTCTTGCCATAACTAAGCCTCAACTTATAACTATAAATAGGTCTCTGAATGATTTATACTTTCAGAAAAAGATAAATAAGAATCTTAGAAGCCAAATATTTGTTCAAGATTCTTTACTGACTTATTGGAAAACATTATCTTTGAAAACAGATTCTTTGTATTTATTTGAGAATAAAAAATATGAAGAATCTTGTTTGTTAAATTCGTCTCTAAAAAAATCTTTGGAAAAGGAGAAACGGAGAGTTACGAATATTGGTATTGGTGTAGGAGTCGGCGGCACTCTTTTAGGTATTTTGATTGGGGTGTTGCTTGCTAAGTAATAAATTTAAAACAATAACTAAAATGGCTGATGTAGGATTAACTATTGTAGAAGGCGTTGCTAATGGAGCTACCGCCTACAAAGAACCCTCCAAAAGAAACATTGGACTTCTCGGTCAATTTGTACGAGGTGGAGCTTTTTCGCCTGTGAAGATAACAAATTTGGAGGAATTCAATAATGTATTTGGAGGACAAAGTGCGTCTTTCTTTGGTCCGGGTATTGTCAAAAGTATTTTCGATGAAGCTGGAAATGCTCCTGTTACAATGTATCTTGCCAGAGTTGTTGGCTCAGGTTCTGTTGTTGCAAGTGGCACTGGAAGTTTATCGGGTGACGCAACTATGACAGTAAAAGCCGGTTACAAAGGGAAAGAAGACCCCGGAGTTTGGGCTAACGGAATCGAAGTTTCACTCTATTCTTATAGCTCTCGTGTAAAAGGTATGTTTACTCTTGTCGTTACGTATGGGGGTAAACAAGAAACGTATAGCTATGGAACTCTCTCTGAGATTCAAACTGCTGTTAATAAAGTTAGCAAGTACATTGTTATCGAATTTAGTAAGGAAATAGAACAACTTACTTACAAAAATATTACAGGTACTGTTACGGCCACTACTTCAAGTAATGAAGTTACAGGAGAAGGAACCACATTTAAGACTGACCTTGCAGTAGGAAATGTGCTGTACGACAGCAATAAGAAAATAATTGGAACTGTTGCCTCAATTACTTCGGACACTAAACTTGTATTGACCAGTAAAGCTATGAATGCTGTTACTTCGGCAACAGTCTCTAAACGAGATGACAAAGTTTATACGGCCAGTTTATCTGGTGGTGTAGACGGTGAAGTCCAAGAGTCTGATTTTTACCCGATTGAGAGTACTACTGACCCGAAAGGGCTTTCATGTTTTGACGGATATGACGTTCAGATTATTGCTTGTACGGAGTTTCATTCTCTTTCTATGGCGAAAGTTCTGAACGAGTACTTAAAGACACGTAAGAATCCAATCGGTATTGTAAATATGCCCCTTAATGCAGACGAAGGAACTGCCGAGTTATACGCCTTAGAATTACAAACTAATGAGACAAGTTTTCTCTCAGGTTATATGGGGTGGTGTAAAATTCCAGATGAAAACGGAAACCCAGTACTGATTCCAGCTATTGGACCTATTTTAGGAGCCGCTTATGTCCGTACACCGTATTTACAAGGAGACTTTATACATATTCCTCCCGCAGGAATAGATTCTTTGTTCAAGAATGTCATAGAGGTTATTCCTCCTCGATTGTCTCAGGCATCTATCAATAAGCTCGTACAACAATTTTCGTGCAATATTATTCAATATGTCGAGAATACGGGTTATTACGTTGGTAGTTCACGGACATATTCTACAAATAGCTTGTATTCAAGCGTACATATTCGGATGCAGACCTCTTACTATCTGAGGGCACTGAACTCTAAGATGAGATTTTTGGAACAAAAGCCGAATACTCCCGGATTGAAGCGTGAAGCTCTTGTTCAATTGAACCAATTCTTTAAGACAGAGTACGATAATGGTGCTCTTGAAGGAAGCGTTGACTTTAACCAAGCCTATCAAGGTATTTGTGACAAGAGCAATAACCCGCCTACGCAGGATAGAAAGCTCTTGAATATAGACGTTCTGTGGATTCCTACTGAATGCACGGAAAGTATTCGGCTTTCTTTACAGAGAAACGATAATATATTAACCACAATAGAAACGGAGGCATAATATGAAACCACAGAAACCACAAGACGTATATGTAGTTAACGGGTGGTATTTAAATATCCCCGTTGAGGGTATCAATTCCGATGGTTTATTCGAGACTCTCGAAGGAATGTCGAAATCTTCTGGAACTGTCGAAGTAGTTGATGCAGGAACTAATAGGAAGTATAAATTTACCGACCAGCTTACAGATTACGGTGAAATGACACTTACGAGACCTTACAATGGTAGTGCAGCTGACCGTGCTATGGAGGCTCTCGTTAATACCATGATTGAGAATGGTCTGAAACTTCCTGTTACAGCCGTTAAGATGCATCAAGGACAAGAAGTTCTCACGATTATTTTCGAAGGGTTTGCTTTTAATGCAGCGAACTATCCGAATTTTGACGTAGGCGGCTCGGATAAATTTACTGTATCTTATACAGCTCACTGTGACGGTTGGACTATTTTACCAGCCGGTTCTTAAATATTAAACAATAACTAAACATCAATCGTATTATGGACGGATTATTTTTTGAACTTCCAGTAGGACTCCGAATTAACGGAGAGGTTCATAAAGATGTAGAATTGCTCAAAACAAATGGTGTTGCGGAAAAAATTTTCGTAAAAAAACTGTCTGAGAAACCGTTTACATGGCAAGGAAATGTTATCTCTGCGGCTGTTAAACGAATCGGTAATATAGAAATCGGCCCCGAAGTACGGAAGAAGTACCTTGAAGATGGTTCTGTCACCATACCTTTGGCTGTTTTGAAGTTACCCCTCGCTGAGGTAAATACCTTGATGGTAGAAATTCATCGTAGAGTATGGGTATCATTTATTCCGAAACAGGAAGTTATCTGTAAGTATTGCGGTAAAAAATTGATAGCCGATATTGACTTGGATAAAATCGATTATTTACCGGAAACTAAGGAAATGATGGAGTCTCTTACCGATTATGAGCATGTCGTGGTCAAATTGAGAGACGGCTTTACCCCTCCGCAAATTCCAAAGATTACAGATAAACCTGAGTACTTAGGTATAACTGATATTGAATTTAACAGATTTACATTCAGGGTTCCACTTCTTGAAGATGCAATTCGCCAAGAAAAATATTTTTCTGATAGCATAGGATTTTGGCGACGTATCGCAATGGACTGCTTGTTATCTGTTGATAAAGTAGACGAAGAAGGAAACGTACTTGACACTTTACCCAAAGAGTTCCATACATGGTATGGGTTGAAGATATTCAACGAATACTTGTCGGGCATAGATTTGAAGGAAATACGGAATGAGATTATTGAATGCTTGCCGACACTTCCTTATGCCTATTATGAGGTGTGTGGTTGTGACGAACGTAGGGAAATACCTATGATTATGGAGGCGAGCAGTTTTTTCTCGGAATGACGTTTAATCCTACGGAGTACCATTTATGGTATAAAGAATACCCTATGTTCAACCTTTGGGCTGTACAGAAGGGTATTCTTTTCTTTCCAAAAGAATATGCAGAAGATGATGAGCTTGGAAAGTATGATTTAACGTCAAAATCGTATATCCTAATGAAACGTCTCGGCCAAGATTACAACCGAATAATGCTCATGGATTCGGAAGATAGAGATAAGTTTTTTAAAATGGAAATGGAATTGATAAAAGAAGAATCTAAGAAAAAAGACATGTCATGAAACTTATAGCTACAATATTAAATTCATCGGAAAAAGTTTTATCCCGTTTTGTTGCTCTCGGAGAAGGCAACGTTTCTACTTACGATAACTTAAAAAAAGCTCCCATAGGAAGTACATATTTGGACCGTCTAAATAAAAGTTTCTACCAGAAAATGAGTGATGATGGCTCAGTGTCTGATTGGGGTTTACTTGGAGGTTCTGCTCCTACTAAAACAGGTGTATTTCCTATGGAACCCTCTGAAATTGTTTTAGACCGCCCGATTTATTCGTTACAAAGTAATGTCGAAGTCGGTTTAGATGACGTAGTACGAGGTCAACTAAACCACATAGAATGGGAAGAATTTTCTTCAAAAAAGGAGGAACAATCCGGATATTATGTATCTTTGTTTGTCCCCCTCCCAGAGGGCAGTACTTCTGCAAAAATGCAGAAAGACTCTGCACAAGAGAAAGTAATTGATGATGGGATTATTGTTCTTCGTATAGACGATACGACTAAATCTGTTAAGATTACGATTACTTTGGGAGAATCGGAAACTCTTACACGGACTCTTGATTTATCGAAACTTGAAAAACTTTAATTAAAATGGCAGGAAGTGGTAAGGCTCAATTTGCTTATGATTTTGGAATAGCCATCTCGCAGAGCACTTTAACTAAGTTAACACGACTTACTGGGGCTTCTCTTACTTTGGCTTCGGCATTTTATGCCTTAAAGAGTACTGCCTCTGAATACGTTGACGTTTTGAAAGAGAACACTATCCGATTAGGAGGTGTTCTCTCTACTATGCAAGCTATGGAACAAGCTCAACGGAGACTTGTTCAAGGACAATCTTACTTTGACGTTAGCGACCAATTAAAAGGTATGAATCAGCTCATGTCTGTTGGCGTTAAAGTTGGAGAAAATCTTGATTGGGTAAGTAAAGCCGCTCATGCTACGGGTAAGAGCTTTGCCGAATTTTCAGGACTCATTACAAATGCCATCAATGGGAATTTACAAGGCTTAGTCGATGCCGGCTTTATGACACAAAGAGCGACAAAAATGTTCGCTAAGTTTCAAGGCAATACTGTGATGATGCAGAATGCCGTTATGGACTTTCTTAAAACACATAAAGGGTTGATGAGGGCCATAGAGAATGATTTTGTAACAATTCAAGATGGCACAAATAGACTTAAAGGGGTATATAAATCTTTCTTACATTCTGTAATTGGTAAGCCGAATGACCCAAGTAGCCTTTATGGGGCTTTTTCTGGAATGCTTCAAATGATTGGAGATAAATTTGGTAAAGGCGGCGAACTTACCCAGAACATGATTGCCATAAAAAGGTATGGCGAAGGAATTGGTATGGTTCTTAATTGGGTTGTCACCCAAATTGGACATACGATAGTTTGGCTCGGTAAACAAGCTAAAAAAGTTACTCAGACTTTACTTGGTTCAAGTGATACTTTTGCAGAACGAATGAGGTCTTTTGTTGTGTGGTTGGAATTTTGGAAACTTCGGGTCGTTGATTTTTTCAAGGAATATGGTGATGAGCTAAAAGGAGCACTTAAAATTATTCTTGCATATAAAGTTTTAAAAGGCGCATTTATAATAAGTGAGAAAGCCATAGTGTCTGTTAGACAATATAGACGGGAGTGGCGTAAACTCTCTGCATTCATGTTAAGAGGAGACCTTACTAAATTAGGAGGTCTTGGTAAACTATTTGCGTTCAAACTTGTTAAGCGGAGTAACACGAGAGAGGTTTTACGATTTTTCGGCATTGACCCTCGTAAAGTTGCTCTTGCTTTTTCAGACTTAGGTAATAACATACAATTATCTCTTGGAAAAATCTTTTCTCGTAGAACCGCAGGTTCCTTATTTAGTGGTTTATTTTCAGGAGTATTAAAAGGGGTCAAACTTATTTTTGGTATTCTTAAAAATTTCCCCAAGATACTAATGGCTGTTTTTCGTATCTCTAAGCTCTTTATGACGACTAACCCATTAGGGTGGATTATGCTTGCTGTTACAGCAGTTGTTATGTTGTACAACAAGTTTGAAGGAGTTAGAACCTATATAAATGGTGCTCTTAAAATGTGGTGGGAATGGATAAAACTTCTTTGGAATATTATTGCCACCGTCATCAATGCTGTTATTTATGGCCTTAAATGGATATGGGAAAAATTTAAGGAATGGGTAATTACTCCCATCGAGAATTTCTTCTCGATGATAGGTGATGGCCTTAAATGGATATGGGATAAGATTAAAGATTCACCTATTGTGACATGGCTTCGGGAGAACATATTTGAACCTATTGAACATGTTTGGGATATAGTTAAGAAAATATTCTCAAAATTTGCAAGTATTCCCGGAAAGATTGCCAATTTTTTTGGCAAAGGTAATGACGCTTTACATGAATTAAATGAGAAAATGGCTGCTGAGACAGGAGTTAATCTTGCAGTCAAAGGCGGTAAATACGATGAGAATGACTCCGAGAATTATATGGATAGATTGTTCGGTAAGAAAGATGAAAAAACCGACACACCCAATCCATTAACGACATCTTTTAGCATGCCCAGTGACTTTGGAAGTGTAGGTGGGGGAAATAGTGGACCTTCTACTAATTTATCATTTGGAAACGGAGCCATTCAGATTATTGTACAAAACGGAGAAGGCATCGATGAGAATGTTCTTGCCCGAAAAGTTAAACAGGTTATTCTTGATTTGAAGAGAGATAATAATGTGAGAGGAGGTACATTATGATAGAGACATTAGGACAATCAGCTATAAACAGTGCTATAACTGCTGGTAGAAGTGAGTTTATGTCTATATTTAGAAAGGCTCCTTCTCATGCTTATTCTTCTGACAGATACCCAAGACCTTATTCGTCCACTCGTGGAATTATTATCGACAAGAGATTTGTTGAAGGCGTTAGTACTCCTGATTTAAGCAATGGTTATCGTTTTCAGTTTAACCCACAAACTATTAGCGATGTAAAAGAGACTTTATACGAGCTTCGTTCATACGCAGGACTTCCTTATAACGACTATATTTGGGGTGGTGGAGGTGAGAGAATTATTTCTTTCCAGTTATTCTTAGACAATACACCTCAATCGAAACAAAGCTCTTTTAGACCTACGTCTTATGGGTCTAAACTTGCAAAACAATTTCAAACCGAAGGTAATGATTATTCCTCTAATAAGGACCGAAATTTTTTCGGTCGAGATACTGTTGCCGATATAAAGAGTCAAGGACGTACTATTAAAGAAAATATATTCCCGTCCTCTGGACCCGATAGTTTCAAATTTACCGATACAGGTGCTTACTCTTTATCAAGAGTAGACGCACGTGGTATTTTACCCGAAGTCGAGCTTATACAGTCTTTTTTGTACCCTGCCCCTTTGGATAATGAAAAGACCCCTAAATTTGCAGAAGGAGGAATGGTCTCCAAAAGACAATTTAGACCTCCTGCTACCGTAATATTGGCCATAGGCCCCCTATATTTAGAAGGGGTTATAAAGAGTGCCCCTGTTTCATATACTCTTTTCGATAAGGATTTAACACCTTTAAGAGGCACTATCGACATTGAGTTTGGAGTTTTTGAGTTTATGGAAGTTAAAGTAATGGATTTATGATTAGCCCTTCTTTTTATAATAAGAAAAACCTTGTTGCCCAATTTTTGGGGGGTAAGGTGGCCCATTACCCTATAAAAGATGCATCGGTAACATTAGAATGGTATGAGTATGTTTTAAAAGTAGACGAAAATCTTTACACAGTTGCAGCTAAAATTTTTGGTGATGATTTAGAATATCTTTGGACATATATTGCAGATAATAATCCTCCACGGCTTCCGGATGCTTGGAATCCCGGAGATATTATAAGACTTCCAAAAATTATAATAAGAGATTCTGACGTAAAAAGATAATCATGACACTATATAGACCTTTACAACCTCAATTTAAGCTCATGGTCTATGATGGTAATAAAATAGACCCTGACGTGTTAAAGACTTTACCGGGTAGAAACATTGTTGATAACTATTTGGACATAACTCCTTATGTGGCGTACCCAGTAACTTATGAGGAACATGCGGACCTATTAAATACGGTTTCATTTACCGTTAATAAAAACGCAGACATACTTTTGTATTACTTTTTTGTGGGTCAAAAGGTTATGCTACACGGAAAAAATCATTATTCAGATGATGACGAATTTCAGCATGTTTTTTCTGGAACAGTTACACGTCTTAAAACGTCTTTTACGAATAGTGGAGCCATCTCATTTACTGTGGAGTGCATGAACTATGGGTTTACGAAATTCGGTAAGGACAAGAAACATTTTGTGTACCCCGATAAGAATAGTACACGTAAATTTGCCCAATCTGAGGAACTTTCTCTGTACGACCTTATTAAGGGTATTGCTGATGAGAACAATTATGAAATAGGTATAATCGATTTGTCCTCTGATTCGAGAAACGTTAAGATAGATAAGATACATATTAGGTATCAGAAAAATATGTCTGACTGGAAATTCCTTATTGACCTTGCCAGAGATTTTGGATGTACGGTGTGGTTTTCTTCTGAAAATGGGGTCGACAAGATAAATTTTGCGTCTTTCCAAAAAGCTATGCAGATGCAATCAGACATTGTATTCCTTTTTCCTCTTTATGGGGTTACTAATAAACAACTTAAATGGGACTCTACAATTAGAGATTCTGAGGTTCAATTTTTTCCTAACTCCTCACAGAAACGTCCCAGAATCTTAAAGGAGGTTCAAATCGATGAAGATATATCTTTGGCATATTCTGTTTCTCGAACAGCTATGTACTATGATAAAGAAACAGGTGATTATAAAGAGTCTGTATCTATGATAACCACCGATAAAGACGGCAGGCGTAAGATAACATTTTATGAACTTGATGAAGAACGAGTCAAATGGGTTAAAGAACACGACCCAGCTTTATATAAGAAAATTTGTAATGGAGGTCCTACTTCTATGGAGTGGGGAGACGACCCGACTAACCCCGAATTTTCCAGCTTCTATTATACCGCTAAAACTATTTATGACGAGCAAACAGCTGTATTTGACAGAGCGTTTTTTGGTATAACCGTAACAGCTAAATGTAATCAAGATTTGAACATTCGTTCTCAAAGAACTTATAGGATAAGAGGGGTATTAAGTTACCATAGTAAAGACTTGGAAACCTCTTTCTTTTTACGGGGTCTTAAACAAATTTGGGATTCTGATGGTGCATGGACTGAATTAGATTTTATACGATGATTGAATTTGGAAAAATAACCGGCGATACTGAGAATAACTTAATCGAAGTTAGGTTACGAACAGGAGAATGTCTTTATGCTCCTGTTGTTATTATGGGTACAAATGTGACGATTCCCTCGGCTACTTGGATTTCAGCCAATAAAGACAATTTTCTCGCTTTGGTAACTTATGAGAAAGATATGTTTATTTCTCCAATGATTATTGGGTTCTACCCAGTTAAAGGTGCGAAAGCATCTTCCTACAATACTACTGAAAGGTTACTCTCGGTAATAAAATCTCTTGTAGAACAACTTGGTAAGGCCACTATAAATACTCAGATAGGTCCTCAACAGTTTAGACCCGATACTTTAATGGTTTTAGACGACCTTTCTGAAACATTGGACGACATCGAAAAGAATATTAACTCTATAAAATTATAACATGGCTTCAATAAATGACATGCAGAATACCTTAGATAAACTTCGTGTTGGAGATTCGATACCGGGTCTTTCCTCTGAGAGTATCATCGATAATTATGTTGAGGTGGAATTTAAGAACTCTCTTGATAAATGCGAGTCTGATGATAAGAGAAAAGCTATGAAAGATAAGTTTGTAGCTTTCTATGCGGACGGTCCGGGTAAAAAATTTATAGACGAAAATATCTCTCAGATTAAATATCTGTACAAACAAGTAAAAGACAGCATCAACGCCTTAAAAAATAGTGCTACGCAGATAACAGCTTCTAATCTTGTGCCATCGGTTATTACAGTTGGAACAGCCACTTCTACACCTAACCCCGCTTATACGGCTATTGATAACTCCCAGAAAAAACAAAATTTGCTCGCTGTATTAAAAAGCGTAACTGATTTTTTAATACAGTTGTTTAGCTACGCCTTACTTTTAGATTTTGTTTTACCTGATTCTGTCCAAGCCTTAGTTTCCACACTTGCTACACTTACAGCTATTATTAACGCAATACCCGGATAATTATGAAAGGATTACCAAGTAGATTTATTCTTAAAAATGGCCGATTTTTTCTGACGGAAGGAGTCGAAAAGTCAAGGGATAATATATGGTTTTATTGTATTTTCGATAAATTTCGGATTTATACGTCAGATTTTGGTGGCAATTTTATATCTTTGGTTCAGAAACCTGTGACATATCTTACTATGAATAGGACTCTCCTTTTGGGTTCATTGCAAAAAGGTATTCAAAAATATGTTCCAGATGTTTCTATAAATGCTCTTGACATTGGATACGTATCTAATGACAGAAAAAATTACTCTCTAATGGTGGAGTATAATTCTGTTCAGGAAGATAAGAGTGTTATTCAAGACGTTACATTTGTTTAAAGAACTACTTTATGGCTACTACTAAGGAACAACTCTTACAGTATTTTAAAGGTTTGGATATTGCTATACTTGAAAAATTGCAGAAATACTCGAACCTCCTTATTATTCCTGATGAGGACTTGTTAGTAAATGCTACGATGTCTCAGATGGTAGATAAGGCTCATAGTCTTGCTGATTCATTATTTCCAGAATGGACCGATAGAAGTAAATCTGATTTTGGAGAGTTTTTAGTGGAACTCTTTGCTCTTTTCTCTGAAAAAGATTTTTGGTATATAAATGCCTTTGCCAACGAGGGTATTCTTAGAAAAATGCGTTCTTATAGTAATGCTTTCTCAAAGGCATCTTCTATGGGTTATCAACCTATTACATGTAAAGGGGCTGAGAGTAATTTCAATGTGACTTTCTCAGCGGGAGAAGATACATCTTATGAAAAAGGTGACTTGGTTATTGACGTAAATGGAACTAAATTTACGAATGATGAGAATTTTGAGGTGAAGAAAACTTCATCAGATACTTCCTTAGTACTACTACTACATGAGGGAACTCACTTTTCCGAAGACATCACCTATAATGGGTATAACATTCTTCTCCGAAAAGCTAACATAGATATAGATAGTATTTCTATTGTAGTCGATAATATCACTTACACAAGAGTTAGAAATTTTGGATTATCCTCTATCGATAGCTATCATTTTATGGTTCTTCCAGAAGAAGATGGTTCTTGCTCTATATATTTCGGCAATAACGGATTTGGAGTACAGCCTTCAATCGGTAAGATAGTTCACATTGAATACCGTATTTGTAAAGGTTCCGATGGCAATATATCTGTTGCATTAGCGACTGTAAATGATAGCTTACCCTCTCGGAAAGCTATTTCGGCATCGATGCTGTCTAATGCAAAAGGTGGTACTTATGCCGAATCCTTAGCGTCTATCAAGGAGAAAGCTCCCTTATTTTTTAATACTAAAAGAGCGGCTATCAATGAAGAAGTCTCACAAGATATATTAAATAGTTTCTCTTTTGTTCAGAAGTCCAAAGTTATCGTTCAAGGTAGAAATGTTACTTATAGGGTTATCCCGACCTCTGGATTTTTTGAGCCTACTGTTGAAGAACTTACGGTTATTCAGCAAGAGTTTTATCCTTATATTATGGCGGGCTATGAAGGAGCTTACGTTCAGAATGAGTACAGAAACCTTGTTACCGCTGCGGATATATCCGCTTCCAAGATAATTATTGACGCTATAATATTATCCGGGTATAATCGAGACTCCATAGAAAGTTCCATAAGACAAGTTATGGAAGATGTTACTAACCCATTGGTGGATGCTGATTATGGCAGTACTTTTATCAAATCTGACGTAGATATATTGATGAGGTCTCGAATTAGCGGCTTACAAAATGTCACATTTAAGATTCAAATGGGTCCGCAAGAGGTTATTATGCCTGATGTGACTCTTCAAGAATATGAGATATTCAGAAAGATAAGTCAAGAGGATTTAATTGTTAGGATAAATGTTGTTTAGTGATTGCATACCGGATAAATTACAAGAGTACCCCACTGTAATGAATTTCATGAGGCTTCTTGACTCGTTGCAAGAAGTTAAAACCTCTATTATTGCAGATTCTTTACGTGTAGATAATGCCGCTCTTTTAATGGATAAAAAATGGCTGCTTAAAAAACTTGATGAGTTTGGATTCTCAGATTTTCCCATTGAGTACCCTATTCAGATTATGCAGCAATTTCTTCTCAATGTAGACACTATTTGTCGTACTCGTGGAAGTAAAATAGGTATTCAACTCTATTGTAGCGTTTTATCTCTTGGAGAGGTCAGTGTTTTAGACTCAAATTTTTATGTAAGACCCTCGTTGATTATTTTAGACTCTATAAAACAAGGGTACATTCTTGCAGATAGTAAAGACGAAAAATTTTATATCTGTGATAATAGCCTCATAAATCCTAAACAGAATCTTTCTATTATAATAAAAAGTAAGTTCTTCAATGGAGATTTTCCCAAAGAAGAATCTATAATAAAAGAATATTTACAAAGTACTCTAAGAAACCAATTGGGATTTTCCCCTAATTTACAGATAAATTTTACTTTTGTTCCCAAATCAGATTTTTATTATCATAAGCTATTAAATCCTTATTTCGTATGAGCAAAATTGTTGACAAAGTATTCGATGCTGGAAAAAAGATAATTCGCAGCGTTTTTTTGGGTTCTCCGAATCTATTTACAACGTCTGATTTAAATAGACAGATTGAGGCTATTAAGTATCAATTAGACTCACTTGATGACAAAGTAGGAGTTTATTCTGACTTTAATTTTTCCATACAGTATGGTGGGAGCCTTTTATTAGTACGAATGGATATTAGTTATGTGGAGACCAAAGGTTGTAAGTTTACACCAGCCCCAGCAACTTTAAGTATCAATTTTACCAGCACTGCATCAGCAGTCTATGTACAGCTACTTGCCGATAAGGAAACTGTTACTTACCAAATGGACACCACTCATGATATAGCCGGAGCTAAATTTGAGGACGGAACTTCTTCTCCTGCGGCTAATCAGATTATATACAAAAACGAAGAACTCAAATTAAGTCATGCTTTAACCGATGATGAAGGTAGGTTAGTTGCTATTCTCGGAATGTTTTATTTGTCTAATGCAGGAAATGTTCTGTGGTTTCCCAACTTCACTGCTAAGAATACACCCTTAGCGTTTAGGAAATCTTTTGTTCGAGATTTAGACCCGTCTGTTAAGGGGGATATTCAGATAGGAGATTCCTATGACCGTGCCTTGTCCGTCTTAGAAAACAAATTAAACAATAGGATAACAAGTAATTGGACATCTTTTGGCAATAATGACACCGTAAGATACCTTATTAAGAATGGGACCTTATACATTAAGGTCAATTCCCGAAGAATACATTATGCTGTTGCTTCTAATATGCAATTAGCGTATTTTTGTAATATAATGAGCCTTAAATATTCCGAAGATACCCCCTCTTTGTTTCAATATTTTAAGGACTTGAAGATACCAGCTGAAAATTTAAACACCTATGATAACTCAGACCAAACATACGCATATTTTTTACCCTATGGAGAGATTGGTTCATTTCCTATTTTTCAAGGAAAACACCCGCAAAATTCTCCTGTACGACCTCCAAGATACAGTTTTGCGAAGGTTTGTTTAGCTCTTGTTTATAATATAGAGGGTGAATTGGTAGATATTCAAGTAGGAGCTTATATAACGCATCAGATGCTCATCGAGGATAATAATGAAAGCTCCGCTACCATTTATGAATCTGGATGTGACGGGCTTATTCCGTGGAACTATTACAGTGATAGTGTAGGTAAAGGTGAAATCATTATTCCTAATCTATTAGGTGTTTTTCCACTTCCGGGTCTTTAATGGACGCTATTTGTAGATATTTATATTTATATTTATATTTATATAGTATAATGTAATTATAAATAGTTATGGAAGTAGGTAGTAACCTTGTGGCAACAGAGTCTGAACTACGACATTTAGGTATAGATATTTCCACCTTAGAAAAAAATCTTACTTTACCGAATCCTGAATATGTAAATAAGAAAAGATTTGGCAAGGGTAAGATTTATGGACATATTGAACCTTATATTTGTTATTTAAAGAAAGTAGGTTCATCTTATATTGTTCCTCGATATTATATAGGGGAACTTGGTAAGTATGGGAATGAAGGTAGAGACGTAAAGATTCATTTTAAGTTCAAACTTCGGGATTACCAACAAAAATTTTGGGACGATAATTCTTCTGCCTTTGAAGAAAGCACAGGTATTTTACTTGAAGCTGCTTGTGGTACGGGTAAGTGTCATGGAAAAGGAACTCCCATTCTTATGTACGATGGGTCTGTTAAGAATGTAGAGGACATTCGTGTTGGGGATTTACTTATGGGTGATGATAGTACACCTCGTAGGGTTCTTTCTCTTGCAAGGGGTCATGAGGAGATGTTTGTCGTGCATCAGAAAAAAGGCATTGATTATACTGTAAATAGGTCTCACATATTATCATTGCAATATAGGCCATGGGGATTTGGTAATAAAGAGCAGCATAGGAAGGATGCTCATAATGCCTCTCAGTATGGAGAAGTAAGGGATATTTGCATCGAGGATTATTTGAAACTTTCTAAGACTCAGAAATCATATCTTTACGGATATTGTGTTCCAGTTGAATATTCTAATAGGGAAGTTCAGATTCCTCCTTATTTTCTTGGTGCATGGCTTGGCGATGGAACTTCTCGTGTGCCACACATTACAACAGACCGCAGAGATAGGGTTTTGGTTCACTATTATCGTGAAATTGCGGGTATGTTTAATTGTAATCTTGAACTTGTTAGGCAGGAGGGTAATAATTCCAATGTATATAAGTTTGTTGGTAAGGAGATTGAAAAAGGAAGACATAAGAACCCTCTTTTAGATGCTTTGAGATTTTATAATCTAATTCAGAATAAGCATATCCCGGATGATTATCTTATCAATTCAAGGGAAAATCGCTTGCAGCTTCTTGCAGGATTACTTGATACTGATGGAAGTTATAGTACGGGTTGCTTTGATTTTATTCAGAAACGAAAAGACCTTGCTTTGCAGGTTCGTAAGCTGTGTTGGTCATTGGGTTTTCGTGTAAAATTGACTAAGAAAATTATTAAGGGTCAATCTTACTGGAGATTGTCTATAAGTGGCGATTTTAGTGAATTACCCACTAAATTGGGTAGAAAAGTTCCACTTAGAAGGCGCATAAATAAAGACTCAAGGGTTAATGGAATATCTGTTGAAAGTATTGGAGAAGGAGATTACTACGGTTTTACTCTTGATGGAAATCATAGGTACTGCCTTGCAGATGGCACAGTTACACATAATACTATTATGGCCATTTATTTTTCGATGATTCGAGGTAAACAGACAATGGTATTGGTTCCCACTTATTATTTGGCCAAGCAATGGAAACAACGTATTGAAGAGTCAACAGATTCTACTTGTATAATTGTTTCCTCTAAGGATACCGAAATTCGTGTGGACAGTGACTTTACAATAATTGTTTTGGATTTATTTACGTGTAGAAAACTTCCTGCTGAACTTATACATAATGTAGGTCACGTTATTCTTGACGAGGCTCATCGTGTTGGTGCTGAGATGTATCTTCCTATTCTTGACGAAGTACCTGCCATTTATCGAACTGCTCTTACAGCTACATTTCGAAGAACGGACGGAGTTCATAAGATACTTAAATATCATTTTGGAGAATGTATTCAGATGAAGAGTCATTTTCCACGGCCTCTTGTTTTTAGTGTAAAGACTAATGTACAAATAAGGAGCATTTTATCGAAAAATAAGAAGCACGAACATTTTGTAGATTTCTTGGATAGGAACAACGTTCCTTATTCTGAGACTAAAAGTGCCATAGAGTTTCCATCTCTTGATTTAAGAGATGTTGCAGAAAAAGAATATAAAAGGGGGGTTCTTACAAAAACTGCTTTTCATGAAATAGCTTCATGTCTTAAACGAAGTTCCGAGATGCCTTATTCAGTCGTTGACTCGTATTTGAATGAACATTCTGGACGTAGAAAGATTGCTATTCGTGTTATTCAAGAATGTTTGGACTCAGGTAGAAGCGTTCTTTTCCTCTCAAAGCGAAAATCTACCTTGAAGGACTTACACAAGTATTTTGCAGCGTATAAGCCTATGCTCATCGTTTCTGAGACAAATTCACGGTCTCCCGAAGATGAGAATTACTTGCAGAATGCTTGCCCCCTTATTTTTGGTATCTCACAATTAGCTAAGGAAGGTCTTGATATTGATAGGTTAGATACCCTTATTATTCATTTACCTATGAAGGATACCGAGCAAGCTATTGGACGTATAAATCGTCTCTACGAGGGTAAGAAATTTCCTGTTTGTTTATATCTTTTGGATAATTGCCCTATTACGTTTGCCGTTTTTAGAAATGCCCAAAAATTTATTTCCATCAATGCCGATTATAAAGGTGAACGGACTCTTTTAACTTTAAAATCTGCCTTATAGGTCTATTTGGATATTTCTATATGCTTATGTATATTTATATCGATTGAAATTTATAAATATAATTATATGGTACGTGTTATTAGAGAACTATGTAAGGTTCTAATGTTTGTTATCCTTTGGGGATTCCCATTGTGGTTAGCTAAGTGGAACGATGATAATAATTTTTTATGGTTTTTACTTGTTAGCTTCTTTTCCACTTTGGGTGTTTTCTCCCATTATGAAGATTTAGAACGTATTGAACAAAGTAATAAACAGAACGATGAGTCGGGCACAGAGTGAATCTCGGAGGGTAAAAAGATACCTCTTTCATAGAGCTAAGTACGGTAAACTCCGAAAAGGCGATACTGAAAAGTCATATATGGATAATATGGGTTATGAATACAGCTATAAATGGATAGCTTCCCTATCGTCTTTTTGGAATATTTTTTCTGGGTGTTTGAAAAATGGTTTTCCTATTGTAGTGTCTAAGCTATGGTATTCGGCATGGGCATTTTATCCTTTTTTCTTTATACGTAAAGATTTTAAGGGTAACCCAGTGCATACGCTTAATCATGAGCGCATTCATATTAGACAACAGAGAGACATACATTTAACTGTAAGCGTTCCCTTGATTATTCTATGTGGACTTGCGGAGCTATTTGGATGGTTCAATCCTATTTACTTACTTTGCATTGTTCCGTTTATTCCTACCATAGTGTATGGGTTTGAGATGTTACATTCTTATCTTTATTTGTGGAACATGAACAGTTTGCGGAAATTCGATAAGTTGGATTCTCCTATTACCTTTCATAAGGTACGTGAGAATACATGTTTTGAAAAGGAGGCAATGGCTCATGCTTCAAATGTCGAATACCTTTTTGAACGAAAATTTTGGGCGGTTATTAAATTTATGTAGTTATGGTGGTGAAATTAGAATTTACAGCTGATTCTACTAAGGAACAGTATGAGACTTTATATACCCTTGAAGTAGGGTCTGTGTTCAAGGTACGTTCTTCTGATTTTGAGACAGTAATGAGACGCATTGAGGAATTTAAGCCGTGTAATTTGAATTTTTCAGTATTTCCCATAAATCCCGGAACAGCATTATACACGACCTATGGAGCAGACCATTGTGTTATAACAGATAACTCTTCTTGCTCCAAGATTATTACAGAGTGATTTGTAGATTTAAAACATAAATCTTATATTTAAATGTTTCGTTAACGCATGCCAACGGCATGTAATTATATTCACAATTTAATTTTTATTTATTATGGTAATCGGAAAGATTAAGCCGACTGCTACAATCGTAGCACAGTTCGCAGCAGGTGTTGAAATTGAATCTATTCAGCACGATGGTAAAATGTATTTACCCGTAGTAACTATGGGTGACTTTTCTGTAAAAGAGGAACCAGAAAAAGTTCCTGTTTCACCGGCTAAACCGGAAACTCCCTCTGCTGAGGTTTCTCGTGAAAAAGTTTATACCAAAGAGGAACTGATGGCAATGGACCCCAAAGAACTTATCAAAATTTGTAAGGATGAGTTCGGTATTAACCCCGAAGATTATGACGGGAAAAATACTAACAAAAAATTAAGAGACCTTATTTTGGGTGCTCAGGAGAATCCCGAACCTCTTCCGACAAAAAAGAAAGAAGAAGACGATGAAGATTCTGACGATGGCGCATCCGAAGATGAAGACTCTGAATTGATAGATAGTATCGCTGAAATCCTTGAAGATTTTGATTCCGGTAAAAAAACAAAGAAAAAGTCTCTCTCTGCTATTTATGCCCTTTCAGAAAATCCTGATGAGGATGCTATTGCCGAGCTTGTTGATAACTTTGAAGAGGACGGTGACTGTGACCTTGACGAAACAGCTTCCAAGATTTCCAAACTTTTCGGTGCTAAGAGCAAAGCTCCTAAAAGTAAAAAGGAAAAAGAAGACCTTGTTTCTCCCGAAGACCTTGAAGTAGGAGACCGGATTTCTGTGTGGTGGAATGACGATAATCAAGAATGGTATGACGGAGAAGTTGCGTCTATTAAACGTGGAAAAGTAACTGTCGATTATGACGATGGCACTTCGGGTGTTATTGATACAAAAATTCATACGAAAATAAAAAGAATCACAGAGTAATCCGATTGCCGAGTGAATTAGACGAGAGTCGGGGATAAAATCTTCGACTCTTTTTTTATAATTTAATAATTTGACTATGCCAGTTAAGAAAGAAAAATCAACTCAATCTGTTAAAGACTTAGCCTTGTTAGGCATTAGCTATGCGAATAACAAGAAAGAGATTAAACATTTGGAGGCCGAGTGTACTAAAATGCGGAAACCTTTGGAGTCTTATCTTGAAGAAGAAGGACATGTTCTTGAAAGTGGAAGTAAATTAGCTATTCTTCCTTATGTCGATGTCGAGGTACACCTTAAAAAAACATTGAGAACTGGAAAAGTGCTTTTACCAGAAGCTATGGAGGTTCTTGAAAAAAATGGTCTCTCTGAATGTATTGAGAATGTACCTACTATTCGAGAAGATGTTATCGAGGCCCTTTATTATGAGGGTAAGATAACAGATGAACTCTTAATGAAGATTTATAAGAGCAAACCTACTTTCGCATTTAGTGTGGAGGTTAAACACAGTACCCCAGATGAGCCTGAATAAACGTAAAAAGAGAATCCTTTTGATAAAAGGTGTTCCTGTTAAAGTTGTTACTATATCTGGGTTGGGTGAATTAGTTGGAAAATCAAGGATTACGCTTCTTCGATATGAGAGACAAGAGTTGTTTCCTCCCGCTCCCATCATGGTGGGTAATAAGAGATATTATCCTGTATCTCTTGCGGTTAAACTTGCTCCCATTGTTAGAGAACTACCTTTACATCAGAAACCTGACCCAAGAGTTATTGTTGAAATAAATAAACTCTTTAAAGAAGAAAGGAATAAATTATGCCAGCCTTAAAGAAAACAGCCGATTCCGTTTCCACTTCTCTGAGGGAAGGACAGTCCAATGTCTACTATGAGAAGTCGGTTACAAAAAATATGGGTAATTATGAAAGTGCCAAGATAACAGTTGGCGTTACATTACCTATTTCTCCAACTGACGAGGAGGTGAGTTTAATTAAGAAAACTCTTGAAATCGGGGACAAGATAGTTACCGAAGAACTGGAAATTCAACTTAAAGAACTTATAGACGATAAATAGTATGAACGCTCTTTTAAGACTTCGGAAAGATATGCCAATAACTGGACTTGTACCGTTTAAGTATCTACTTTATTCAGCTTTGTTATCGGATGTAGTTCCTTTTACACCACATGGTGAAGATATTAAATACGGTATTTTTTCTGAAACCGAACAAGAGTTGTATGACTATTATCCGGATTGGGATAATATTGACAATAGGAGAAATGAGGTTTTTAAAGCATTGAATGACCTTTCAGAGGAAGGTTTGATTTGGTTTGATGACGATAGCCGCATTTATTTAGGTGAGTTTCGAGGTAAGAAATTCTTTCCGTTTGAGGTTAAGAACTCCTTGTTTGATGAAGCGAACAAATTGCTTGGAGCAGAACTTAAAAAATACGGTTCTTCGAAGTCGGCTAAGGATAAATCTCGTTCCAGATATATTCGTGAGCAGATTGACCGTCTTTTGGATAAAGGTGTTGAAAATATGTCTCCGGGTGACTTTACGGAACTTCATGGTTATTTATATGAGGTATATACAGGAGGAGAGATATATCTTATCCGAAATAAGACTGAGTATTTTCAGACAAATAATATGCTTAAAGCGTATGATAAGTTTACGGTATTTTCTCTTATTGTCGAGGCAACATTGAGATACGATTTTTATCGTAAAAAGGGTATACCTACGTTGACGAATGTAGCTTGTATGAAAGATGATGTGTTTCATGCGTTGACCAAATCGGATATGGGTTCTAAGGATTACATGCGAGATATGACAAGTTCGATTAGTGAAGACTCTGAATTTTAATATATGAAAGATATTAAATTGAGAATTACGCTGACTTATAATTTTGTCAAGGGTAAAGACTGTACGGGTTGTCATTTAATTGACTATTGTAATGAGCTAAATGATTTAGATTGCGAGGAAGGTACGATGGGACATTATGAGTGTGACGAAGAAGAACTTGAACAATTAGATGACTCAGATGGATTTAAAAACTAAGGAGTATTACTTATACTGTGGAATAAAATCGGGGTGGCATGAGAAGTCATTTGACGATTTTACTAATGACGTGGAAGCACTGGCAATCGTGAAAAAATACTTAAAGTATTCCAAAGAAGCAACCAATAAAGGTATCGGTCTTTATCTTTGGGGTTCTAATGGGACAGGCAAAAGTCATTTAATGAACTGTTCTTTTAAGGAGTTAGTAACGAAGGGAAATAAAGTTAGACTTTATTCAATGGACGAGATTGTCGACAAATTTACCTCATCATGGTATTCTGATGAAGATAAGAAGGAATTGAATAATGTTCTTTTGAATATTGATTTTCTCGGTATTGACGAGTTTGGTAAGAATGTAGATAAGGATGGTAATCCTGTTTATCTTCCAGATTTAGTCAAAAGGGTTATGGAGTCTGTTATTCGTTTTCGGGTTCAGATGAATAAACCTATTTGGTTTGCGTCTAATACAGACCCCAAGTTTGTAAAGGATGTTTTCTCCGAAGATATTGCCTCTTTGTTACGTGAAGCGGTGGTTCCTGTTTGTGTGAGAGGTGAAGATTATCGGAAAAGAATACAACGAAAGAATAAAAGTAGATTCTTATGACAGTAGCCGAAAAATTATTTATCGCATGCTTAAATGCAAAGGATTATAAGGTTCTTTCTATCGTACAACGGAAATGGCTCGATGGTATCGAAGTTAAAGAGTATAACTTCATTATGGATTATTATCGAGAGCATGGTGATGTAATCGGTATAAAGACTTTTTGTTCCGAATTTAAGTTAGACATGTCATCGGTAGACGCTCGTCCTGCTTTTTATCTGAACAGCTTGAAGGAACGATTTATCTTTTCGATGATGTCCGACAATATCCCCAAGATTCTTCACGGTTTAAAAGATGACCCAAGAGAAAAGCTCCTTAAACTTCAAGGTTTGGTGTCTATGCTTTCTGTGGACGCTGTTGAAAGTAAGGATTCACTATATTCTGATGATATAGAACTTCGTAAAAAAGATTACGAGGAGCGTATGAAGTCTTTGGGCGTTACCTATTTGAGTATGGGGTGTCCTGATTTGGATAAAACTTTTTATGGTTATCGTAAACAAGATTTAATCACTATCGGAGGTAAATCTGGACAAGGTAAATCTTGGTTGATGGTCTTTCTTGCTCACCAGTTAGAAATTTCTTTGAGAGATAAAGAAGAATCGACAGGAGTAGGTTACGGAGATATTCTTTTTATCACCAATGAAATGGGTGAGGAGGAAATAAAAGAACGTCTTGACTGTATAAAATTTCGACTTCCTTATGAGAGGTTTTTGAAAGGTTCATTGACTGAACGTGAGAAGAATCGTTACTATCGAGGACTTGACGGTCTCAAAAAGAAAAAGTCCAAGATAAGAATACTTTACAGTTGTCAGACCATAGATGAATTAACTACTTATGTCGGCTTGTATAAGCCGTCTGCTGTTTTTATTGATGGTTCATACCTTATGGAATCTAAAATGGCAGAAGGGTGGGAAAGAATCGTCTATATTACGAGAAACTTAAAACAGATTGCCAAAAATTTTAAGGTCCCTATAATCAATACCACACAATTAAAGAGAGGTTCGTCAAAATCTGGGTCCAAGTTTTCACTTGATGGACAAGATGACTTTGCTTATTCAAGTTCTTATTCACAGGACTCTGATATTGCTATCAGAATGTTTCAAGATGCTGATATGAAATTCCATGATTTGATTGGGTGTGAAGTCGTAAAAGGTAGACGAGTTATAGGTGGGACCACTCTTATTTTTCAGAACGATTTAAATAATATGGTACAATCTATAACTTTACCAGCAGATGAGCCAATTGAACCCGTTAAAAAAGATGATTTCTGAGTTTTATCCAGTTAATGGAATCGGTACAGTGGTTACGAAGAAAGGAAATCAAGATGTTTTTGTTTATGGATATTTTACGGCTTGGGATAAATGGTCTTTTATTGTTCATCAAGATGTCGAGTTTCCTGAATTTTGTACAGTTAGTGAGGCATCTACCGGGTATCAACTAATTAAAGAGTGCTATTATTCTGTGGAAGATGCCCTTTATTTTAGTGCTCCGATTATTGAGAGTAAGAGATATTATTTTTCTACAATCATTAAAGATATTCTTGTATCGACTCAACAGAATTTATTACAACGGAATACCACCAATTTACAAACATTAGCAATAGATATGTTATGGTAGAAAATCTTGAACAAGAAAATGGCTCTTATTTTGTTAGAGATGTAGAGTATATTAAAGGTGATAGATATACTTATCAACCGTATGGAAGAGTTTTAAACTACACCCATAGGTATTGGTATGACGGAGTTTGCTTTTTGATAGGAGGATATTTCTCGACAAAACCGGAAGTTATGATAGAAGTTGAAAGCGGCGCTTTTGTTGCAAAGAAAGACTTTATTGACGGAAAGTGTACAGTGGAGAAATTGATAGCTCATTTCAAACAACAACTTCAAAACTCCGGACTTACGATTCATGAGGTTATACGTAATTTTAAATTAAGGAACTTAAATATTGAAGCATGGGAGGTAAATTTTTTGATTGTGTAGTTTGGGGATTTGTTATCCTTGCTGCACTTGGAGTTTTGTGGCTTCTTATTGAGCCTATTATTTTTTGGACATCTTATTCGGAGATTAGAATTTGTGTCAGATTATTTATTGTCTTGTTTGCTTTAAATACGTTTGCCACGTTGAGACTTTATAATAGTATTGTTCAGAATACGAGATTCTCAATTAAACTACGGGAAAGTGTAACTAAATTACAACAGAATTTTCCTGCTCTTGAAAGAGCTTTGAGGAGTCTTTCTTCGTCATTGACGATTGTTAAGACCACTATCGACTCTTTTAAGAAAAGTACTGATGAGAATACAGATAAACTCGACCGTCTTAATGACAAGATAAATAAGTTACACTAATGCCAGTTCGTAGGTCAAGTAATTTATTAGACATATTTTCCGAATTTTCTCCACAGCTCATGAGTAATGGGCAAATTCGTATGGAGTGTCCGTTTAGAGAGAATCATACTGACGGAAGTGGAAAAATGTCTTTTTTTGTGTCTCCTGATATAAACGCTTACCATTGCTTTGCAGGTGAAACAAGGGTTCCTACGAGTGAGGGAACTTTTCTGATTAAGGATTTGAATGGAAAATCTGCAAAAGTTCTATCATTTAATGGAGAGTTCGTTTCTGCAAGATTTAGGTCTTTTGGAGAGCAGCAATTATGGGAATTGCAATTAACCAGAGACGGTGTTGAAAAGACTATAAGAACTACATCAGGGCATCGGTGGTATATTCATGGAATTAGAGGTACGATTGTAACTGAGAATCTTAAAGTTGGTCAATACTTGCAGACTGTGGATTTTTCACACTGTATGGAGTCCAAGCAATCTTTAATGGGGGTAAGACATGGTATTATATTTGGTGATGGAACACTTGATATGGGGAGAAGTAGAGTAAAATCTCTTGTGAATCTTCATGGGGTTAAGATGCAGTTGGCTTCGTTCTTTTCGGAAAAAGAAATAAGAGGCTTGCAACATCGTAAAACAGGAGAACCTTTTGTTAGAGTTTATCATGTTAGGAGGGGGTCTAAATTTAAAGAGTTACCTCCTTTAAATGCAAAGTTGTCTTACATTAGAGGGTTTTTAGCTGGGTATGTTGCCACCGATGGGTGTTTTACTCAACAAGGGCTTTTGCTTTTAGCGTCTTCCAAGTATGAGAATATGGATTTTTGTAAACAGGCGTTTTATCGTTTGGGTGTCAGTACAGGAACAATTCATTCTCAAATGAGAAAGGGGTATGGTGTAACAGATACACCTTTATACTTTCTTATGGTAAAGACTTCGAATTTGGATTCTTCATTCTTCATACGAGAAGACCAAAGAAAACGCTTTCTTTCGTATCATAAAAAATACGAACGTAATCGTTGGAGAATCGTGTCCGTAAAAAAGACCAATACTGTGGAGGAAGTTTATTGTGCAGAAGTTCCGAAGTATCATTCTTTTGCCTTAGAGGATAACATTCTTACGGGAAATTGTTTTAGCTGTCATTCACATGGAAACTTGGTGAGATTACTTACAACAAGATTCGGGGTAAATTATTTTGATGCAATGTCAATGGTAAGGCTTACCGAATATAAGCCGGAAAAAAAGGAATTTGACCTTGACATCATGTGGGATATGAACGAGCTTCCAAAAGAATTTATTGACAGGGGTTATACTAAGGAATGTCTAAAACATTTTAGAGTGGGGACCACTGACAAGGGAAGTATTCTTATTCCGTATTACAGGAATTTTAATTCTCCGAGTGAACTTATAGGTTATCAGGAACGTTGGTACAATCCTGACAGGCGTGTGAAAAACAGCAAGGGCTTTGAGAAGAAATCTTATCTGTATAATTTGGATTACTCTTCTGATTATGTAATCCTTGTGGAGGGACAGTCTGATGTGTGGAGAGTATGGCAACATGGTTATAATGTTTGTGCTTTAATGGGTGCAGATATGAGTGATGAACAGGTAAGAATGCTCTCCAAATTCAAGACTGTGTATCTTGCTTTGGACAATGACGAAGCTGGTAGAAGGGGAACTGAAATTGCCTACCATCTGTTGAAGAATTATTGTGCTATACTGTTAATTCCTTACGAGACAAAAGACCCCGGCGAATGTACGTCTAAAAGTGACTGGAACGACGCTTTCAAAGAAAGTACAGATTATGTAGTTTACTCTATGGAGATGTCTATGGGTTGGAAAGATTACTTATTTATGAGAGAAGAAGTGATTGTCGAATTAAAAAAGAGACGTTTATGATGAGACATGATTTAAAACCAGTAATAATTAGGTCTGAGAAATTTATATCCTTTAAGGAGGATGAGAGAATGTCAGAATTATGCACGGAGTTTGAAAACTCGTGTAAGTTTGAAATATTCCGGAAATTATTAGATATTCCGAATTTTTGGAATACAGAATTACATAGAGACATCTCTGGTGTAACCTTACGGGTTGAATTAAAATGCTTTATGATAGGTGATAAAGAGTGATTTGGAAAATACATTCTTTATGCTTAAATTTAAGGTAAGTGAGGGACGAGTGCTCCCGTTTTTGCCAATACAATGGCTTTTATTAACAATTTAATTTTTAGGTATTTATGCCAAGAACAAGTGAAGAACGTCCAAGAAGACGTAGAGTTGATGAAGTTGAAGATACTTCAAGAAGAACCGAGCGTAAAACGCAAGGTTGGGGTGCAGTTGCAAAACGGCAGGCTGATATTGCTGAGAAACGTGAAGCTGCTGAGAGTTCAGTACGGGATTTTTGGTTGAAGTCTGATGAGACAGCAATTATCCAGTTTTTACAAGATGAGCCATATTGTTTTGATGCGCATCAAGTGAAAGACAAAAAAGGTAATTGGGCTATTGTTCCGTGTCAATTGAACACAGGTAGACATTGTGTACTTTGTTCTGACGGAGTTAAGCAGACTTGGAGAGCTGCATTTAAAATCCTCGATTATCGTGGTTCGTGGGACAAGGACAAAAAGAAGTTCAAGTATGACAAGCCGGTTGAAAAAATCTGGAAAGTAGGTTCTACAATCGCACAACAATTAAAACAGATTGTTGATAAGAAAGGTAAGGACTTGACTGAGATGGTGTTTGAGGTAACACGTTCTGGAAGTGGTAAGGATTCGTCTTATAATTTCGAACAAGCGTTTGATGATGACGACCGTAAGATGAAACCTATGGATTGGGACGAACAAGCTCCATCTGCCGAAGAATTGTGTCAACCTCCTACTGAGGATGAAATTGACGAAAAAGGTTATACTGATGAAGATTAGTTAAAGAATTAAGTGGCATGTATATTTTATACATGCCCACTTTCTTATTTAAGAAGTATATTATGCAAAAGATAAAAGTATATAGCGGTTATGTACAACTCTTAGAGAGTGCTGACGAAGTTTCTGCATGGTTTAGGAAGTGTCCAGATGATTCTATAATCACATTTGACTGGGAAACAACCGGACTCGAATATGATGCGATACCTTTGGGCCTTTCTTTACATCGACATGAGGGAGACAATTCTCCGTGTTTTATTCCTGTGGATTATTTTTTCAATAACGGCATCTCCATGAAGGTTCTTGCTGCTATCTGTAATAAGGAGTTCAGGAGGTTAAGACTTGTCGCTCACAATGCGAAATTTGATAGCATGATAAATGTTATGAATGGAATCGAAGACTCTAACTGTAATATTATCGCAGATACTCTTGTTATGATTCATTTATATGACCCTACTCTGGATAAACAGCTTGAAAAACGAGTAAAGGCTGATTTTGGTTATGAGAAACCTACTTTTGAACAGATATGTGGTAAAAAGTGGAACAAGATAAGTTGGTCGAGAGATGGTAACGAGCTATTGCCTTTACTTGCAGGATATGCTGGTGAGGATACTTATTGGGAAACCCAAATGTATCGTAAATATTCGCCTTTGCTTGACGAAGATGCAAAACGTGTTCTTACAAGAATTGAGATGCCTCTTATAAATATTCTAAGAGATGCCAAAATTCGTGGCGTTAAGATTGATGTTGATTTACTTCATAAAATGAGAGTTGAGGCTGAACAAAAACTTATCGCTTATAAGGACAATATTTATAAAATTGCGGGTTGTGTGTTTAACCTTAATTCAAACCCTCAGAAACAAAAGGTATTTTTTGAGAAGTTAAAACTTCCTGTCATATCGAAGACAAAATCGGGTGCTCCGAGTACAGATTCTAAATCTGCGGAAGAGTGGGCCGAAATGGGGTATGAAATTGGTGAGGCTCTTGTTGCTTATTCTGAGTTGCAGAAGTTGATGTCCGGGTATCTTATTCCGATTCCGGAATTGTTGGACGATGATTGTGTGCTTCGTGGCGACTTAAATAGTTGTGGTACTAAGACTGGTAGAATGTCAAGTTCAAATCCTAATTTGCAGAACCAGCCGAATAACCATGATTTTCCGATACGTTCGGCATTTATTCCGAGACCCGGATATGTGTTCATAAATTATGACTATTCTCAATTGGAGTTACGTGTCATGGCTCACATGAGCAAGGATGCGAAGTTTATGGACATCTTTTTACATGGTAGAGACCCACACGGAGAAGTTGCAAAGGCGTGTGGTATTACTCGTAAACAGGCAAAGGTTATGAACTTTGGAGTTCTGTATGGAATGGGACCCGATAAGTATGAAAGAACGTTTAATGTGTCGAGGGAAAGA
>ERZ791837.58-NODE-58-length-79864-cov-4.137140_pt1 | contig 79864 bp, 65 predicted proteins | sample MGYA00510292_ERZ791837 | MGnify/ENA primary metagenome ERZ791837 (study PRJEB30046, sample SAMN00715259) | human gut metagenome | study: EMG produced TPA metagenomics assembly of the A metagenome-wide association study of gut microbiota in type 2...
TCGATGCGGCTCACTACATCCAGGAACGCTGTCGGTTCATCCAGCAGAATGAGCGGGCACTCTTGTACCAATGCCTTGGCAATCATAACCTTTTGCCGTTCCCCATCCGATAGCTCTGCGGTATAGCTGTGGGATTTATGGCTGATGCTTACGGCTTCCAGAGCTTCTTCAATGATAGAATGATCTGTTTTGCTCAGTCTTCCGAAGAAGCCCGTATGGGGTTGCCGTCCTAGGGCTACTAACTCATATACGGTCAGTCCGCCTGCCAGGGTCTTGTCTGTTAGTACTATGCCGATGGTACGTGAACGTTCTTTCTCGGAATAGGCGGACAACGGCTTTTCTTGTACAAGTAATTCGCCCGACAACGCTGGTTGTGAAGCAGCCAAAGTGCGGAGCAGAGTCGATTTGCCGGTTCCGTTAGCTCCCAGCAGACAAGTCAGTTCTCCGGGGTAGAGCCGGAAGAAGAGATGCTCATGTATCCGTTTTTCTTGCTTTCCCTGGCGGTAGCCGATGCATAAATCGCTTGCGGTGATAACAGCTTTCTCCATCAGTTGAAGTATTGTATTTTACGTTGGTTGACAATGACATAAATGATAACAGGCGCACCCAGTACTGGAGTTACCGCATTGAGAGGAATAATACCTGCTTCGCCCGGAAGAATGCAGATCAGATTGCAGAGCAAAGCAATCACACCGCCCGTCAGCAAAGTAACGGGAAGCAGTGAATTATGATTGGATGTGCCCAGCATCAGGCGGGAGATATGAGGAACGGCCAGACCGATGAAAGCCACAGGTCCGCAGAAAGCAGTGGTGACGGCTGTCAGTAGTCCGGTGGCAATCAGTAACAGATTTCTTGTGCGACGGATGTTTACTCCTAAGTTTTCAGCATAGCGTGTACCCAGTAGCAGGGCATTCAGAGGTTTGATAAGCAAGATGGAAAGTAACAAACCTGCCAGACAGAAAATAGAGAAATAGGGGAGCTGTTGCAATGAGACCCCTCCAAAGTTTCCCATACCCCATATCATATAAGAATGTACCCCTTCGGCTGTTGCAAAGAAATTGAGCAGTGATATAGCGGAAGAAGTGATATAACCAATCATGATACCTGTAATCAGCAGCATGATATTGCTTTTAATCAGTGTAGAAAAGAAAAGGATAAGTCCCATTACCACCATCGACCCGACGAAGGCACCGAGTATCACGGAGAAGAAACCGGATAAGGTGAATACCCCTGTAGCAATGCTTCCTCCACCGGCCAGCATCACCAATGCGACGCCAAGGCTTGCCCCTGAGTTAATACCCAGGATGGACGGACCTGCCAGTGGGTTGTTGAATGCCGTTTGCAGCATCAGTCCCGAAGCTGCGAGTGCGGCACCACATAGTAGTGCCGTGACGGCTTGTGGCAGACGGGACTCCCAGATGATAAAAGTCCAGCTGGCTTTTTCTACTTCATTTCCTGTGAGGGTATTCCACACTGCCCCGGCGGGGATATTGATTGAACCGAACCAGAGATTGGCAGCCATCAATACGAGAATGAGGACCGACAATGCTATACCATATATATATCCTTTTGCTTTCATCCTGAAATAGAATGCAGATTTTACTCCGCTAATTTATTGTAATATCTCAGTTCATACCCCTCCAACAGTGAAGGATGAAATATCTTAATTAAATCTTTCAATAACCAGTCCGGATGGAAAGGTGTTTCTTCATAAAAAGGAACCCGGTTGGTATTGCATCCGTAGATATTCCGTTCTTTGAAGGCACGGAAACCTGCATAAGGGGCAAACTCTTTTTCAAGTTCCCCGTATGTTTTATCTACGGGTTGATTGTAGCGTATCAGCCAGAAATCAGTTTGTTGACCTTTCTCAAAGATAACTTCGAAAGGATAGGGGAGTGAGCCGCTATGTGTATCTTCTCTGAAAATATAGTTGGCACCTGCATCAGAGTATAGTTTGGCGATGGTACTGTTACCACCCGGAGTGTACCAGGTAGAGCTTGTTTTCAAATCACACATCACGGAGGGGGCAAAAGAGATAGGCTTTACTAATTCTTGCAAATCTTTATAGTTTCTTTCTACCGCAGCAAACATAGCATCTGCTTCTGTTTTCTTGCCAAATAATAAACCGTAGAAACGCATCCATTCGGCACGTCCTAATGAAGAGGTTTCCATATAGTCGGCACATTCAATGATGGGTACATTCAGTTTCTCTACGCGTCCGTATCCACCGCTGTTTTCAAAAGGAGAAAGGAGGATGGCATCGGGATGAAGGTCTATGATTTTCTCAATATTGGGATTCATTCCATCACCTACATCGGCGATGGTTCCTTTTCGACATCCCTCCTCTATTTCCGGTAGTTTGATATACTTCAAGTCGCATACACCACCGATGCTATTCAAAGCACCAAAGTCTTTCAGTAAGCTACAATGAACGGATGAGTAAATGACGGCTTTACTAAGTGGAGTGCGGACAAGGGTGCCTTGAGGCAGTTCTTGGGGTAACGGCTGTTTTTTGTCTACTAATACATAGGTGTGTAGTATCTTTGCTGTATCCCAGGGATTGCGTAGCTGTGCAACGATGCAATCTTCGTAATCTATCAGAGAGAGATTAGAGGAGTAGTGCAGCGGGATGGTATCTCCTTGTGCAGAGCCGGAAGCAGTGCTGCTCTTTCCGCCACAGGCGGAAAGAAGTAACACTGTCACCCAAAAGGTTAGAAAGAAATAAAATTGTGTCATGCTGTTATTCAGTTACAAAGCGCATATTAGTGGTATAGTATCCGGTTTCTAATTTCTTTTTAAGTACTCCGTCACTACCATAAACATATATGTCGTTGAGGGCAGAATGGGGCTGGTCAATAATGATCACATCTCCTGAAACCGGGTCGGTTACAATGCCACCGGGGTTAGAAAAATCACTGTATTGGGCGAATTCTTTGGTTTCTTTGGTGTTCATGTCATATACGGAAATACGTTTAGGGTCGGCGGCTTCGAAGTATTCTGCATAAATTACATATATTTTATTGCCCTTCATCGCTATTTTACTGGCCGGGCAGACTACTGTTACTTCATCAGTTTGTGGGTCGATGCATTGCAATGTTTGCGCGGGATTCCCGCCAAAATCTCCGCATGAAATGAAGTACACCTTTCCGTCTTCTCCGGTTGTACAAACATCATAAGGATTGAGAAGTACTTCTATGTCTTTGATTTTAGTAAAGTTGGCAAGATTGACAACAGCTACATATTTGCCTGTGCCATCCATATCATAATTGGATAGATTAATATATAACTTTCCGTTAGCTGAGGTAAGGGCTTCAGGATGACTTCCTCCTACCTCTATTTTTTTGGTTATTGAAAGGCTTGTAGTGTCTATTTGTGATACGGTACCATCGTATGCGGTGAAATAGATATTACCTTTGGCTGCTGTCATATATCGCGGTTGAATAGGTTGCCCTTTTCATAGGGGCTGATATGCATCTGCCGCACCCAGAGCTCTCCGTCCTTCACGCTGCACCAGGCGTCCTTGAGGTTGACGGTGCCGGCCCGCAGAGCCTTGACCTCCGCCGCCACCTCCGCCTCGCCGTAGGTGTTGTACGGCTCCCACAGGGCGTTGTACGCCTGGATCCATGTGCGCACCGCCGCCGGCGAAGCCGTCTCCGCCTGCCGCTGGGCCGCCGCCGCGCCGAACATGTGCACCGTATCATAGGGATGCTCCCACGGCTTGTAGTCGCCCTGCGCACTGTAATGATCGGGATAGGGCATGCCGGAGATGGCGTCCACCGCCGCGCTGATGGCCGGCCAGTACTGGCCGCAGGCGGTGACGTAGGGGTTGGCGCACTCGCCGAACACGTCTGCCGAGACATACACCCCCGCCTCATGGAGCCGGTCGGCGGCATACTGCAAAAACCGCTGCACCGCCTGGGCCCTGCTCTCGTCATTGGTGTTGCGGTAGTCGATGGTGCCCGCCTCGTCATAGTCCCAGGTGCCGTCCGGGAAGCGGACATAGTCGAACTGAATTTCGTTGAAGCCCATGGTCCGGGCGGCCTCCAGGGCCAGGTCTACCTTATACTGCCACACATCGCGGCTGTATACGCTGGGCCAGTACATGCCGCCGATCTTCAGCGGATTGCCGCTCAGGTCCGCCACCACGCACTCCGGGTGGTCCGTGGCCAGGTTGGGGTCGTTGAAGGCGGTGATGCGGCCGATGACGTAATACCCGGCGTCCTTCAGCTTCCGCACCGCCGCCTGATAGTCCTCTAAGGTGTTGTAGGCGTCCTCATAGGCGCTGGGGGAATACTGCTGCATCACCGGGGAGGCGTAGCCAATGGCCCCGCCGTCCATGATGTCCACCACAAAGGCGTTGATGCCGCACCCGTCGGCCACGGCGATGTATGCCTCCGGATTCCGGATGGCCTCGTTGTTCAGATACAGGGCCTTCACGGTGCCGGGCATGACGTTGTTCTCGAACTTGGGCTTTTCATAGGCGTCATAGTCCAGTCCCGCCGCGTCGCCGCCGCCGTAGCTGTCGCCCCGGTCGGCGTGGAGCTGGGCCATATCCGCGTCATAGGCCGCGGCGGCCTCCTCCTCCGTCAGCCGGACATACCGGGCGGGGATGCAGCCCCCCTCCGCCTGGTAATAGGCCACGCTGCCGTCCTCCGCCAGTCCCCGGTAGCCGGTAACGGTCAGGGCCTGGCCCCGGAGCACCAGGGGGCCGGTGGGGTTCCCGTCCTGGTCCGTCAGGTTCTGGGCCCGGCGGACATACACCGTCTCCAGCGTCACCACCGCGCTGACGTCACTGGTGAGGTTGGCCCGGTCCAGCCAGCCGAAGCTGCCGTCCTCCCGGGGCACCCGAACCTGGTCCGGGTGGTCATCACTGGCCTCCTCCACCACATAGTTCACCTGACTGCCCCGGATCAGCTGCTCCAGAACGGCGCCCTCCTCATCGTACAGGGGGGCCGTTTCCGACGCCGAGGCGATATAGCCCGCCGCCGTCTCCAGGGGCTTTGCCTGCTGCCGGGTGAAGTGCCACACCAGGGCGGCAATGGTGGCCAGGCACACCAGGGCCAGAACGGCCCCGGGCCACTTGGGGCGGCGCTGCTTCCGGCTGCGCCGGGGCCGGGGGGTATATTCCGGCTCTGCTTCCGGAGCCCAATCGGGGGCCCATTCGCCGGTCTGCTGCTGATTCACGGACATAGGGGAAATACCTCACTTTTTGGATTTTCCCCCATTATACCGTATTTTTCGCCGGATGGCTACACTTTTGTTTCCGTCCCGGCCTGTCCCGCCGAAAAATCGGGACAAAACCCGGCAAAAGCGGGACAAACCGCCGGTGATGCGGACGGAAATGTGAATTTTTTCCCCTCCCCTTGCAATTTTGAAAAAATAGGCTATGATATAGGGGAAAGAATATGTCCCGCCCGGCGGGAGAAGAAAAGAAGGTACTGTTATGACAAAAATTGACATCGTGTCCGGTTTCCTGGGCGCAGGTAAGACCACCCTCATCAAGAAGATGGTGAAGGAGGCATATCAGGGCGAGAAGCTGGTGCTCATCGAAAACGAGTTCGGCGAGATCAGCATCGACGGCGGCTTTCTGAAGGATGCGGGGATCCAGATCTCCGAAATGTCCTCGGGCTGCATCTGCTGCTCCCTGGTGGGCGACTTCGGCAAGGCCCTGCGGGAGGTAAAGGAGCAGTTCCAGCCGGACCGCATCCTCATCGAGCCCTCCGGCGTGGGCAAGCTCAGCGACGTCATCGTGGCGGTGGAAAACACCGTGGCGGATATCCCGGATATGAAGCTGAACTCCTTTGTCACCGTGGCCGACGCCGGCAAGGTGAAGGTGTATATGAAGAACTTCGGCGAGTTCTATAACAACCAGATCGAGGCCGCCGGCACCATCATCCTGTCCCGGACCCAGAAGCTGACCCAGGAGAAGCTGGAGGCCGCCGTGGCCATGCTGCGGGAGAAGAACGCCGACGCCGCCATCCTCACCACCCCCTGGGACCAGCTGGACGGTCAGGCCATTCTGGCCGCCGTGGAGAAGGTGTCCCTGGCTGACGAGCTGCTGGAGAAGATGCGGGCCGAGCACGAGGCCGAGGAGGCCGAGCATCATCACCATCATCACGAGCATGACGACGATGACGGCCACGACGAGCATGAGCATCACCATCATCATGACCACGATGACGAGGACGGCCATGAGCACTGCTGCCACCATCACCATGAGGATGAAGAGCACGAGCATCACCACCATCACCACGGCGACGGAGAGTGCGACGATCCGGAGTGCGCCTGCCACCACCATCACCACCACGCCGACGAGGTGTTCACCAGCTGGGGCGCGGAGACCCCCAAGCAGTTCACCCAGGCGGATATCGACCGCATTCTGACGGCCCTGGATTCCGGCGAATACGGCGCCATCCTGCGGGCCAAGGGCATCGTGCCCGCCGCCGACGGCCAGTGGCTGCACTTTGACTATGTTCCCGGTGAGGTGGAGATCCGTAATGGCGCTGCTGGTGTCACCGGTCGGCTGTGCGTCATCGGCGCCAAGCTGAAGGAGGACGCCCTGACTTCGCTGTTCCACCTGAACTGAAAAACGGAGGACTGACGAATGGCAAAAGCTGTTGAGATCCCGGTTTACCTGTTTACCGGCTTTTTGGAGGGGGGCAAGACCCGCTTTATCCGGGAAACGCTGGAGGATAAGAAATTCAATGCCGGGGAGCACACCCTGCTGGTGCTGTGCGAGGAGGGCGAGGAGGAATACGATCTTTCTCACCCGCTGATGAAGAATGTGCATATCCTGCCCATCGAAAGCGAGGAGGAGCTGACCACCGCCAAGCTGGGCGAGTGGCAGAAGATTCATCGGGTGGACCGGGTAGTGATAGAATATAACGGCATGTGGCAGCTGCAGCGCCTGTACGAGCAGATGCCGCAGGGCTGGATGCTCTACCAGGAAGTGATGATAGCGGATTACAATACCTTCCTAAGCTACAACACAAATATGCGTAGCCTGATGGTGGATAAGCTGACTAGCTGCGAGATGGTGCTGCTGAACCGGGCCCCGGTGGGCGCCGATAAAATGGAGATCCACAAGGTGGTGCGGGGCGTAAGCCGCCGTACCGAGATCGGCTATGACTATGTGGACGGCAACTTTGATTATGATGAGATAGAGGACCCGCTGCCCTTTGATATTGAGGCCCCGATCATTGAGATCGCCGATGCGGACTTTGCCGTGTGGTACCGTGACCTGACCGAAGAGATAGAAAAGTACCAGGGCAAGACGGTGCGCTTTAAGGGGCGTGTGGTGACCAAGCACCGCAGCCTGAAAAACTGCTTTGTGTGCGGGCGGCATGTGATGACCTGCTGCGTGGAGGATATCACCTTTATGGGGCTGGCCTGCACGGGATATAGCCCTGAAAAGCTGGAAAATGGCGGATGGTATACCGTTACAGCCAATGTGAATATCCAGTACAGCACTGTGTACGGCAAGCGCGGCCCGGTGCTGGCGGTCAGCGCCTGCATCCCGGCTGAGGAACCGGAGCAGGAGGTTGCCACTTTCTATTAAGCTGAGCCTTAACGGAAAATTATCACAAATAGCGGAAGATGCCCGGAGAGATGCCACCCTCCGGGCTTTCTTTTTATTGGGTAATATGGTATAATAAATAAAATATAAACCCAGCGACCCCAACCCCAAAGGAGGAACCATCATGAGCAAGAATGAAAACAGACAGCCGCCCGCATTTATTCACAGTGCGCTGCGGGATCATAACAGCCTTGCCCTGCCCTCGGTCATCCGCCGAGCCAGTGGGATCATCATTATGGGCAGACGGATGAAGTCGCTGATTTTCACCACCGATATTGCCATCATCCGCAACTGTAATGCCGATGCGGTGCTGGCGGTTTACCCCTTTACACCGCAGCAGGTCATTATGGACGCCATCATTTCCGCTTCCTCCATCCCCGTGGTGTGCGGGGTGGGCGGCGGCGTTACCGACGGCATACGCAGCGTGATGCTGGCCAAGGATGCCGAGGCGCAGGGCGCCTTTGGTGTGGTGGTGAACGCACCCATGCGCAACCAGACGGTGGAAACGATGAAAAAGGTGGTGGATATTCCCATCATCGCCACCGTGACCAGTGAAAATTATGATATCGCGGCAAGACTGGCGGCCGGGGCTTCGGTCCTGAATGTTTCCGCTGCCGAGCGTACCGCCGGGGTGGTGCGGAAGATCCGGGAGAAGTTCCCCGATGTGCCCATCATCGCTACCGGCGGCCCCACCGAAGAATCCATCCTGCGGACGATAGAGGCCGGCGCCAACGCCATCAGCTATACGCCGCCTTCCACCAAGGAGCTGTTTAGGGTCATTATGACCGGCTACCGGGAAAATGACACGGCCAAGGCGGAGCCGTTGGAGGAAGAGGATCTGTTGGAGCTGCTGTAAAACAAACCGCGAAAGTGGGGAGGAGAAGAAACATGAGAAAACTGCTGAAAGCGCTTTTGATTCTGCTGGCGGTGCTGCTGGCGGTGGCCATTATCTATGTGGGATATGTGATGCTGAGCTATGACCGCATCCCCGATAACCAGGAGCTAGAGATCCGCAATCCCCAGGAGACTGACCTGGCGGTGCGGCTGGGCGAGGAATATGCCATCGTGACGCAGAATGTCGGCTTTGGCGCCTATACCGATGATTTTACCTTCTTTATGGATGGCGGGGTGGAATCCTGGGCAAAAAGCCCCGAAAGTGTGATCGAATGCATCAATGCGGCAGCAGAGGAGGTTTCCTCCTTGGAGCCGGATTTTATCCTGTTCCAGGAGGTAGATTTTGACTCCACCCGCAGCTACCATATCGATGAGCAGGAGATCCTGCGGGCGGCTTTCCCGCAGATGGCGGAGGTGGATGCCGTCAATTACCATTCAGCGTTCCTCATGTATCCGCTGACACAGCCGCATGGCAGCTCCAACAGCAGCATGGTGACCTTCAGCAGTGTCGGCATCACCGGTGCGCTGCGGCGCAGCCTGCCCATTTCCACCGGCTTTTCCAAGTTTCTTGACCTGGACCGGTGCTATACCATCAGCCGGGTGCCCACGGAAAACGGGAAGGAGCTTGTGCTCTTTAATGTGCACCTTTCGGCCTATGGCGGCAGCGATGAAATAAGGGCCGCGCAGATGGATATGCTGTTTGGCGATATGCTGGCCGAATACCAGAAGGGCAACTATGTGGTGTGCGGCGGCGATTTCAACCATGATTTTACCGGGAACTCCACCCAGGTGCTGAATGGCGGTGAGATGACCGACTTTGGCTGGGCGCAGCCCTTCCCCGCGGAGATGCTGCCAGAGGGACTGACCCGCTGTGATAACTATACCGACGGCAAGGTGGAGCCCACCTGCCGCAACTGCGATATCCCCTATGAGGAGGGGAACTTCACCATTATTGTGGATGGCTTCCTGGTAAGCGATAATGTGACAGCGACCTACCTGGAGAATGTGCAGACCGGGTTTACCTATTCCGACCACAACCCGGTGCTGATGCGATTTACCCTGAACTGACGGAGGAACGAACGATGCCAACTGCGGCCCAATGGAAAAAAGCCCTGCAGAGCGGTGCCTGTGATGAGGCACTGCGCCGGCTGTATGTGAGCGATGACCCGCTGCCGCAACGGGAGCGCTGTTTGCGCCTGCTGGAGCAGTTTACCAGGCTGTATGGGGAAAGGGAAGAGGTGCGCATCTTTTCGGCACCGGGCCGCACCGAGCTGGGTGGCAACCACACCGACCACCAGCACGGCCGGGTGCTGGCTGCTGCTGTTACGCTGGACAAGCTGGCTATCGTATCTCCGCAAAAGGAGGGGCCGGTGGAGATAGGCAGCAAGAGCCATCCCCTGGCCCCGCTGGACTGGCGCGACCTAACCCATTACGAAAAGGAGCGGGGCCATTCCCCCTCCATGATAAGAGGTGTCTTTGCCGGGCTGCGGCAGCAGGGGTATGCGGCCGGCGGCTTTGCCGGTGTGACCGATTCCGTTGTTCCCACCGGTTCCGGGCTGTCCTCCTCGGCGGCTTTTGAGCTGCTACTGGGGCAAATTCAGAATGCCCTGTATAATGATGGGGCCATTCCGCCGGTGGCACTGGCGCGCATAGGCCAGTATGCCGAAAATGAGTACTTTGGTAAGCCCTGCGGCCTGATGGACCAGACCGCTTCGGCGGTGGGCAGCGCGGTTGCCATTGATTTTCTTTGCCCGAAGGCCCCTATTGTGGAGCGCCTGCCCTGCGACTTTGCCCGCTGGGGTATGACGATGTATGTGGTGAATACCGGTGGGAGCCATGCCGACCTGACTGAGGATTACACGGCCATCCCGCGGGAGATGAGAGCGGTGGCAGCGCAGTTTGGCTGCCGGGTGCTGCGGGAGGTAGACCCGGCGGAATTTTACGCGGGGCTGCCCGGCCTGCGCGGCAAGGTGAGCGACCGAGCAATTTTGCGGGCGATGCATTTCTTTGAGGAAAACGAACGGGTGCCCCGGCTGGCGGCAGCTCTGCGGGAACCCACTGCGGAGCATTACCTGGAGGAGATGCTGGCCAGTGGGGAATCCTCGATGGAGAAGCTGCAGAACATCTACCCAGCTGACCCGAATGAACGAGGGTTGGCACTGGCACTTTCGCTATGCCGGCGGGAATTGACCGGCTGCGGCGGCTGGCGGGTACACGGCGGCGGCTTTGCCGGTACAGTACAGGCCCTGGTGCCGCAGGAGCGGGAGGAACGCTTCCTGCGAGTGATGAGAGGGGCTTTTGGCGAAAGAAGCTGCACTGCGCTTACCATCCGTCCAGCGGGAGCATACGAGCTGGTCTTTCCTAAATAAAAAGAATAAAAGGCGCTCCAAAGCGGGGGGAGAGCTGGCGGTGATCAATCGCCAGCAGGACCGTCAGAGGGGCGCCTGTATCCTGTTGAAAGACAAAACCTGCAAGATGCTGATATCTGTGCTATAATGCGCCACTGTCCCGTTGGTACACGAATCATATGATTTGGCAGAGAGGACTGCCGGAAATCTGAAAAAAGAATTTGGAGAGTAGAGTAAAATGAACGCAGAGAGAAGAAATGGCGCGCAGGAGCCCATCCGGCTTTCCGACCATTTCAGCTACGGCCGGCTGATCCGCTTTACCATGCCGACCATTATTATGATGATTTTCACATCCATCTATGGTGTAGTAGATGGACTGTTTGTTTCCAATGTAGTGGGCAAGACCGAATTTGCGGCGCTCAATTTCGTGTTCCCGTTTATCATGGTGCTGGGCGGGGCCGGATTTATGATAGGAACCGGCGGTACAGCGTTGGTGGCGCAGCAGCTGGGCCAGGGCAATAAGCAAAAGGCGAACCATACCTTCACCACCATGGTGAGCTTTACCATTTTTCTGGGTGTGATCCTTACGGTGATCGGTATTGCCGTTATCCGCCCGGTGTGTGTGCTGCTGGGGGCTACCCCGGAAATGATAGAGGGCTGTGTGGTGTATGGGCGTGTTACCATTGCGTTTACCGCTGCCTTTATGCTGCAAAATGTTTTCCAAAGCTTTTTGGCGGCGGCGGAAAAGCCAAAGCTGGGACTTTTCGTCACTGTGGCGGCCGGCCTGACCAATGCCGTGCTGGATGCCGTGTTTATCGCGGGCTTTCGATGGGGGCTGGCAGGCGCGGCGCTGGCCACCGGCCTTGGACAAGTGGTGGGCGGTGTGCTGCCTCTTATCTACTTCCTGCGGACGAACGGCAGCCTGCTGCAGCTGGAGAAAAAGCCATCGCTGGAGATAAAACCGATCCTAAAGGCATGCGGCAACGGCTCCTCCGAGATGATGTCCAATATCGCTACCTCGCTGGTGAGTATGCTGTATAATTTTCAGCTGCTCAAGTACATCGGGGAGGATGGTGTTTCCGCCTATGGTGTGCTGATGTATGTGCAGTTTATCTTTATTGCCATTTCCATCGGATATTCCATTGGCGCGGCGCCCATTGTCAGCTACCATTATGGTGCTCAAGATTACACCGAGCTGAAAAATCTTCTGCGTAAAAGCGTGACGCTGGCCCTTACGGTGGGTGTGGCGCTGACAGCGTTGGCCATTGCGGCCGCGGCTCCCTTTGCTTATGTGTTTGTCGGATTTGATGAGAGCCTGTTTGCGCTGACGAAGCACGCGTTCCAGTTGTTTGCGTTTTCTTTCCTGCTGGCGGGCTTTAATATCTTCTGCTCTGGCTTCTTTACAGCGCTGGGCAATGGCGCTGTTTCGGCGCTTATTTCCTTTTTGCGTGTGTTGGTGTTCCAGGCATCCTCGGTTATCATTCTTCCGCTGTTTTTAGATATCGATGGTATTTGGTGGGCAATCACAGTTTCCGAGGTACTGGCGGCTATCGTTTCGGCGGTCTTTCTGCTGGCTAAGCGGCAGCGCTACCACTACTAAAGGCTGCGACTGAAAATGTTTCACATGAAACATTCGTTCTTTTTGAAACGGATAATTACCCTAAAGAAAAACTCCGGAATCGGCATGATCCCGGAGTTTTTATATAGGGAAGAAAAGAAGAAAGAAGATGGCTTAGTGATTTTGCTTCAGGCGCTTATCCAGCTTGACCGAAAGGTGGGTGCCGACACTTTGAAATACCTGCACGATAACGATGAGCAGGATAACAGCCAGCAGCATGACCAGATACTTGTAGCGGTAATAGCCGTAGTTAATGGCGATCTTGCCCAGCCCGCCGCCGCCCACGATACCACTCATGGCGGTGTAGCCTAAAATGGTGGTGATGGCGATGGTGGCATTGGAGATGAGGGAGGGCATCGCCTCCGGGATCATGACCTTAATGATGGTCTGCATGGGGGAAGCGCCCATACTGCGGGACATTTCGATGATATTGGGATTGAGCTCTCGCAGGCTGCTTTCCACCAGGCGGGCCACAAAGGGAAAGGCAGCCACGACCAGCGGCACAATGGAGGCAACGGTACCCACCGCGGTGCCCACAACGGCCCGGGTGAAGGGGAACAGCAGGATCATAAGGATAAGGAAGGGGACAGAACGCAGCAGATTGATGATGACATTGATGGTTTTCATTAACCAACCAGGCAGGGGGGCCAGGCCGCCCTTTTCGCCTACGACCAGGATGACACCCAGCGGCAGACCGATGACCACGGCAAAGAACATGGCCGCAATGGTGACATACAGCGTCTCCCAGAAGGCCAGCAGGAACTGCCCCTGAACAATGGAGAGTGTTTCCTGCAGTACCTCAGCGGAAAAGAGATTATTCAGCATACTGGGTCACCTCCTGGGCGGTAATATCGCCATCCTGTGTAAGATAGCCGATGGCACGGGCCAGATCGTCGTTTTTATCTTCAATGGAAAGCAGCATGGAGCCGTAGGTGCGGCCCTCAATGCTGCGGGTGGAAGCATAGGCAATGTTGGCTTCCACGCCGATCTCGGTGGCCATGCGGGCAATGATGGGCTTGCCGGTGGCATCGGCCCCATTGAATACCACACGGATAAGCCGGGAACCGGGCAGGGAGCACAGCAGGCTTTCCGGGTTACCCTCCGGGAAGACCAGCCGGCGGGCGGCTTCCGACTTGGGATGAGAGAACACTGCACTAACTTCGCCCTGCTCCACCACCTGGCCTTCCTCCAAGATGGCCACATGACGGCAGGTGGATTCCACCACGCTCATCTGATGGGTGATGATAATGACAGTGATGCCGAGTTTCTGATTGATCTCCCGGATGAGCTCCAGGATGGCATTGGTGGTCTTGGGATCGAGAGCACTGGTGGCTTCATCGCACAGCAGCACCTTGGGGTTGGTGGCCAACGCCCGCGCGATGGCGACACGCTGCTGCTGGCCGCCGGAAAGCTGGGCAGGGTAGGCCGAGGCTTTATCGCCCAGGCCCACCAACTCCAGCAGTGACTGCGCCTTTTTGGTGGCTTCGGCCTTTTTTACACCAGCCAGTTCCAGCGGGAAGCAAACATTGCGCAGGCAGTTTTTCTGCATCAGCAGGTTGAAGCCTTGAAAGATCATGGTGATGCTTTGGCGTTCGGCCCGCAGCTGCTTCTCGGTCATTTTGGTCAGGTCCTTGCCATCAATGACCACGCTGCCGGCGGTAGGGCGTTCCAGCATATTGATGCAGCGCACTAGGGTGCTTTTGCCGGCACCGCTCATGCCGATGATTCCAAAGACATCGCCATCCGGGATGGAAAGAGAAACATCTTTGAGGGCCTCCACACTGCCATCCGTTAGGGAATAGGTCTTACACAGATTTTTGATCTCGATCATACTTTTTCAATCCCCAGTTCGTTTCAATTATTTAAGGGCATCCAGAGTGGATTGCTTGCCGCCGTAGAGGCCGAGAGGCTCCACATGGACAGAGAGAACAGAAACGATGTGGGTGCCGTTTTCGGCGTTGAAGTCATCGAGGTAAGGGGTGTGCTGGAAGTAGTTGGCCAGGACGGTGCCGTCCTCTACAACATTATTGGGGATAACATAGTCGCTGTACTCCTGGATGTCCAAGGTGATGTCCTTCGCGGCCAGGATTTCCTTGGCAACAGCCAGGATCTCAGCGTGGGGAGCGGGGGAAGCGGCAACGGAGATAGTCTGACCGGCCAGAGCAGCGTAATCGAGGTCGGCATCATAGCCATCGCCGGGGTTTTCTACAACAGAAACAACGGAGCCATCATACTTTTCGGTGATGTAATCGGCAACCTGCTTGCTGGAGAGGGCGGCAATGAGGGCCTTGACGAGGGGTTCATTTTCATTGCCTTCCTTTACCGCCAGGATATTGGCATAGGCAGAAGAGGAGCCTTCCAGTGCCAGGGCATCCTTGGTGGGATTGAGACCGGCGGAGATGGCGTAGTTGGAATTGATGACAGCATAGTCAACATCGGGCAGCAGGTTGGGCAGCTGGGCAGCCTCTACTTCGCTGAACTCAATGTTCTTGGGGTTTTCTACGATATCCAGGATGGTGGCGGTGATGCCGGCGCCGTCCTTCAGCTTGATGTAGCCCTGATCCTGCAGCAGCAGCAGCGCGCGGGCTTCATTGGTGGTGTCATTCGGGATAGCGATCTTGAGCTTGGCTTCGGTAGTGGCATTGTTGCCGCAGGCAGCCAGGGGCAGCAGCAGGCAAACAACGAGCAGAGCGGCCAGAACAGCTTTCAAAGTCTTTTTCATGGTAAATGTCCTTTCTTTTATCTTACAAGATGTTTGGTTGTGGGTGAACGGAGCAGGGGCGGGAATAAGGTCACATTCGCCCCAGCAGGTGGTTCGCCCTTACCAGATCTTCGTAATACAGGTTCATGGGTGAGGTTCCTTTCGCTAAAGATATGGGTAAAACAAAAACCGGGTGACTTTCCGATGAAGTCTCCCGGTTAAAAACAAATGATGGCCGCGCCCATGGATGGCGCGATGTTTTTAATCTGTGATGATGGAGCTATCGGAAAAAGTTGCATCGGAAAAAGTGCGCATACCGCACATGCGCATCATCATAGCCATCATCATAAAGCAGTTCTTTTTCATTGCAGCTTTCTCCTTTCCTCCGTAGTCACAGCGTTGCTATCGCTTTAATGAGCTAATATTATCACCAGGCAGTGGGAAGTGTCAATAGTTTTTTTGCAACAATCGATGCAGATGATGAAGAGAAAACTGGCAAATATGACAAGAAACGCAGAATAAGCAGGTTGCTTTGGCAGCGAGAATTTTGCAAGTCAACCGAAATGTGATATACTATGGGGGATAAAAAGGGGGAGAATGCTATGACAGAAGAAACCATGTTGATGTTGGTACCGGCGGCCGCTCTTGCCATTTTTGCAGTGGCGCTTTTATTTGCGGTGGGTTTTAGCAAAGGCGGTAAAGTGCTGGGAAAGCACAATAAAACGCTGCAAAAGATGATGGAAGAAGAGGAATGCTCCGCGGAAAAGAAGGATAGTACTTCCCCCGTGACCCAAGAGGATAAATAAAGGGAAAAGCATAGCGGTTTTTTCCTTCGCGTTAAATCGGGGCTGTAATTGTTGGCTTGAAGAAAGTAAGTGTTCCCCATTGCTCCAAAAAAAGAGACGCCATATGGCGTCTCTTTTTTTGGAGCAGGCAACGGGAATCGAACCCGCCTCCGCGGCTTGGGAAGCCGCTATTCTACCGATGAACTATGCCTGCATTTATTTTTGAATGCTTATACATTTTACCGTGAAATGAGCCGGCAGTCAAGACCTTTTGCAGTAAAATATGCCGGCACCGCTTGACAAAATTTCGCAGGGGGCTATGATAGGTACATCACTACGCAAATATCGGAGGAAACCATTATGTCAATTCGGGAAGTGAAAGCATTCTTTGCCGCGCGGGGCATGGAAGATAAGGTGCTGGAGTTCGCAACCTCCAGCGCGACGGTGGAGTTGGCTGCACAGACGGTGGGCGTTATTCCTGCCCGCATTGCCAAGACGCTTTCTTTTATGACAGCGGAGGGACCGCTGCTGGTGGTAACGGCTGGGGACGCCAAGATAGATAACCATAAGTATAAGGAGACCTTTGGCTGCAAAGCCAAGATGCTGACCCCGGAGGAAGCTGTGGAACTCATTGGTCACGCGGTGGGCGGGGTGTGCCCCTTTGCGGTAAAGCCTGGGGTGAAAACCTGCCTGGATGTTTCATTGCAACGGTTTACTACGGTATTCCCGGCGTGCGGCAGCAGCAATAGTGCTATTGAACTGACCTGCGAGGAGCTGTATGAACTTTCCGAGGCGCTGGCCTGGGTGGATGCGTGCAAGGGCTGGCAAGATGCTGAATAAAAACATAAAGAGAATGACCCGTCGCAGCATGTACTGCGGCGGGCCGCTTTTTGTTATTCAACATCCAGTTCTGGGGGAACATCAATCTCATCCGAGACATATTTGCCGTTTTTCTTGCGCTGGCGTACACACTCAGTCAGCAGATATTCGATCTGCCCATTAACTGAGCGAAAGTCATCCTCTGCCCAGGCCGCAATGGCAGCGTACAGCTTGGGGGAAAGGCGCAGCGGCACCTGTTTTTTCTGGTTTTCGTTCATAATCAGTACAGGCTGCCGGAATTAACGACCGGCTGGGCATCGTGATTGCCGCACAGCACCACCAGCAGATTGCTGACCATAGCTGCCTTGCGTTCTTCGTCCAGCTCCACCATGCCGCTTTGGGAAAGGCGCTCCAGCGCCATTTCCACCATGCCTACTGCGCCGTCTACGATCATCTTGCGGGCATCAATGATGGCGGACGCCTGCTGGCGCTGCAGCATGACGGCTGCGATCTCGGTAGCGTAGGCCAGGTAGGTGATGCGGGCTTCGATGATCTCAATACCGGCTTCCGCTACCCGCTGCTGGATCTCACCGCGGATGCGGGCGGCAACGATCTCGCTGGAGCCGCGCAGGCTGCCGTCATCGGCAACGCCGTCGCCGGTGGTATCTACATTGGGAGCAACATCGTAGGGGTACAGACGCACGATATTGCGCAGGGCGCTATCGCACTGCAGGGAAAGGTATTCTTTGTAGTTATCCACATTAAAAACAGCCTTGGCGGTATCGATAATGCGCCAAGTGACAGCAATGCCGATTTCCACGGGATTTCCCAGGCAGTCATTGATCTTCTGGCGGTTATTGCTGAGGGTCATGATCTTGAGCGAGAGCTTTTTGCCGGTGGTGTCTACTTCAATGGAGGTGGTGTTATCGCCGGTGGTGGCCTTTACACCCAGTGTTTTGACATCGCCGCTCTGGCTCAGCCGTGTCTTGGCAGCAGGATTGACGCCGGTACAGAAGGGGTTGACATAGTAGTAGCCTTCACCTTTCAGGGTGCCATAGTAGTGGCCGAACAGGGTGAGCACTAAGGCTTCCTGCGGCTTGAGGATTTTAAGCCCCATCATGGGAATCCAGATAAAGCAAAGAATAACGATGCCGGGAAGAATGAGGGCAATTATATTGCGCATGGCTCCGATGACGACCATAACGATGGCTGCGGCCATGAGCAGCAGGAAGAATATAAGCATAGCCATGCCGTGCTTTTTATTGGTGAGGATTTTTTCTGTCATTGAAGTCACTCCTTATAGATGATATCTTTATGATATCACTTTGAACTGAAATGTCAAGAAGAAAAATGAAAAAGTCCCCGATCAGGGGACTTTGGAGGGGGCGAAGAAGGGAGAGAGAGTTTCGGTGCGGGGTGGGGGTGTAAGCAAGGTCGCAATAAGAGTGGCCGGTACCGAGACAAGCAGCGCCATTTGAATGTGATAGATGCCCAAAGGATTCCCGAGGGCATTCCACACAACGAAAGTAACAGAAGAGGTGACCATGGAGGTGATGGCACCAGTCTTATTGAACCGCCGCCAGTATAGTCCTAGGAAGAATACCCAGGCAAAGGATAGCCCCAGGGCACCCCAGGCGGGGTACATCAGGAAGGCAAGGTATTCGGGGGGATTAAGCCCCCAAAATACACAGATACCGCCGATAATAGCAACAGTGGCACGGGCAATGGAGATACGGCGACGCTCCGAAAGCCCCAGTCGAAAGGTCTTGGTGAGGATATCGTTTTCCACAGTGGAGGCGCATTGGATCAGCAGGGAATCTACAGTAGACATAACGGCGGCCGATAGCCCGGCCAGTGCGATGCCTGCCAGCAGCGGCGGAAGCAGGGATTGAATCATGTAGTAGACCACATTATCGGCGGTATCAATTTCCGGGAAAATAATGCGCCCGTACAGTCCCAGCAGGACAATACAGATCTCCAGCACGACCACGATGGAAACGGTGATGGTAAAGCCCTGCCGGAAAGCACGCCGATTGCGGATGGAGTAGAAGCCGCGGATATAGTTGGGACCGCCCAGTGCCCCGAAAAAAGTGAGCAGAATGAAGGCCACCAGGAAAGAGGGGGTAATGGGGGAGTTGGCACCCGGCCAGGAGATGAAGCCATGGGGAAAGATCTGCTGATACTGCAGCTGCGGAGAGGGCCCCACCCGATGGACCGAAGCGGTCAGCAGGATGATGACGCCCAGCAGGATCAAAAGGCCTTGGGCAACATCGGTATAAACAACGGCATAATAGCCGCCGAAGGAGACATACAGGAACACAATGATGCCAAAACAAATGACCGCAGCACTGTAAGAAAGCCCGGTGGTGACATTAAAAAGGATGCCAATGGCGGCAAATTGGGTTACCAGCAGCGGGATGGAAAAGGTAATGATAAGCAGCGAAGCAATGAGGCGGGCGGTGCGGCTTTCAAAGCGTTTTTCCAGAAAATCCGGGACAGTGAAAAGATTGAGATCGCGGGAGCAGGTACAGAGTTTGCGCCCCAGCAGCCACCAGCATAGAAAGGTCGCTACAGTGACGGCACTGGCGGCATAGATAAAGTAAATGCCCCACTGCCAGGCCTGGCTGACCCAGCCGACCAGGGCCCCGGCGCTGACCAAACTGGTGGTATATACAATTCCGGCAAAGAAGCCGTTGACCTGACGGCCGGCCACATAGTAGTCAGCGGTATTTTTTGTGCGTTGCTCCCCCAGAATGCCCAGAGCGAACATCCCGACGAAGTAAACAAGTATGACAGCCTGTACAATGTAATTCATAGTGCGGATTCCTTTCCGTCATAAACCGCCGGCCGAATCAGATACGACGGCGAACCAAAAGCATGGCGACAAATACAGCAGCCTGGATGGCAATGGCTATCCACCAGCCGATCGGCATGGCGTTCCCTCCTTTGGCAAACAAACTACCTTTATTTTCACTTTTTGCAAGGCCTTTGTCAATAGCACAAAATCCCCACGTGTGTGGGGACTTTGCACCAATATTGAGGGGGTCAAACACCATATGGAATGGTGAGAAGATTACTTGGCTTTTACCTTGGCCGGGAAGAACTTTTCAAGTGTTTCGGCCGAGGTGGGTTTGGTGCTGTAAGTCACAATAAGGGTGACGATAATCAGCGAGATCAGGCCGATCTGGATGGGAGCAAGACCAAGAGGAGACCAACCGGTAGCGGAACCGATGAGGAACATGCCGGCACCAGCCACCATGCCGGCGCAGACGCCGGGGGCATTGAGGCGTTTCCAGTACAGACCGCCATAGAAGCAAAGCGCGAAGGAGAGACCCAGAATACCCCAGGCGGGATACATAAGCAGTGCCAGCATTTCGGGGGGATTGAGGCCCCAAATGATGGAGATGGCACCGATGACGAGTACAGTGATGCGGGCAACGGTCATGCGTTGCTTTTCACTGAGGTTCTTATTGAAGGTACGGACCAGAATATCATTTTCCACAGTGGAGGCGCACATCAGCAGCAGACCATCCATGGTAGACATCATAGCGGCTGCCAGCGCTGCCAGCACCAGACCGCCCAGGACAGGAGGCAGCAGACTGTCGATCATCATAAATACGGTCTGATCCGGGGAGGCCAGATCGGGGAACAGAACCTTGCCGCACAGGCCGATGACGATGATGCAGATTTCAATTACACAGACAATACTCATGATAATGATAAAGCCGCGTTTCTGCTCCTTCGGGCCCTTCAGGGAATAGAAACCCTTGATATAGTTGGGGGCGCCCAGTGCACCAAAGAAGTTGTTCATCAGTACAGCGATAAAGGCTGTGGATGTAAGCGCGCTGCCGGTGGTGGGCCAGCTGACGGCACCAATGGGATTGGCGGCGGCGTAGGCTTCGCCCAGGTTGCCGCCTACTGCGATGAGAGCAGTGATGACCAGCGCAGCGATGCCGAACAGCATTAGGCCGCCCTGAACAGCATCGGTGTAAACCACGGCAAAATAACCGCCGAAAGCTACATATACGAATACGATAACGCCAAACAGCACAACGGCAGTTTTGTAATCAATACCGGTGACCATGTTAAGCAAAAGACCGGCGGCCTTGAACTGCGAAACCATAAGCGGCACGGTAAAGATAAGCAGGATGAGTCCGGCGATTAGGCGGGCGGTGCGGCTTTCAAAGCGGGCTTCCAGGAAGTCCGGAACAGTCAGCAGATCCAGCTTTTTGGAAAGGCGCATGACCTTGCCGGAAAGCAGCCGCCAGCAGATGTAGGTGGCGATGGTAACGGCACATCCCGCAAAGATGAACCATACGCCGTAGCTGGAGGCCTGACCGGTCCAGCCCACCAGGGCACCGGCGCTGACTAGACTGGACATATACACCAGTGCGGTGATAACGCCGCCCAATCCACGGCCTGCTACATAGTAGTCAGTAACAGTTTTCGATTTCCGATTGGCAATCAGTCCGATGATGAACATCGCGACGAAATAGGCAATCAGAATAATGAGAATCGTCCATTTCATTTTTCATTACCTCTTCTTTTCTTCGTCTTTGTTTTGATAGTGGGGATGCTTAATCATCCTCCGTGATCTTGTTTCTTCCGATCAGCATAAGAACAAAAACGAGGGCCTGTATTCCTACTGCGATCCAAAATCCGGCTGGCATAACAAAACCTCCTTTTACAAAAGCCCCCTTATATGGGGATATTCAGACGAGCTAGAATGTCTGTATTTATGATTATAGCGGGAAAGAAGGTAATAAAAAATGTTCACTTTTGCGCAGTTGATACTCTTTTTTGGCGAATAGAATAAGAATATAAGGCAGATTGACAAGAGAAACTGGCGGATTTAGCACAATGGGTGTTCATTTCTTACCGCAGAGGAGAGAAAATAGTGAAAATGGTTGGATTTATCAGGAAAAACGGCATTTTTGACAAGATTAGTGGATTCTTTGCAATTTACCGCAAAGGATATTATAATAAACAGAAAGAACAAAGCCCACAGGACTGGCGGAGGACAGTGATGGAAGAAGGAAATGCAAAATCTTTGGTAAGAAGGCTGCCGATAAAAAACCGCATTACGCTGATGGTGATTCTGATATCGGTGGTCCCAATTCTCATTATCAGCGTTTTTTCCTATGCCAAGGCCTTTATTTCGGTCCGGCAGACGGTGCGGGCCTTTGCGGCGCAGACGCTGACTTCGTTGGAACGGTCCCTTACAAACTTGGCGGATCCTTCGAGGCTGTTGGTCGGAGGGCAGGGAAAACTTCCGGAAGAGGTGCTGAAAACAGAACCTACCGGGCTATTCCAGCAGGAGGCACTGCGCTATTTGACCGGGGTGACGGTGCTGTATACAGATGGAACGGTGTGCAGCCTCGCCGGGGAAGAGATACTGGCGGTTACGGAATCTGGTGGATGGGCGATAACACAAAATGAGGTGGGAGAGCAACGATTGGCTGTGGCATGGTATGCGACAGACGAGGAGGGAAACGCTTATACGGTGCAAGCTTTGTTTATGCCTCAGATGTTTACCCGCTTGCTGGATATTTATAATGAGGAGAGCTGTAACCGCCTGGTGCTGGTGGATGGGGCCGGTGGCCTGTTGACTGATGACGGAACACCGCTGACGGTGCTGGAAGGGGAAGTGATTCGACAGACAGCATTTGAGGTAAGCGGGGAACCGATTTGCCCCCGGGAGGAGCGCAGCAGCTTTTTGTGCTACCTTACGGTGCCGGCATTGGAGGCTACCCTAGTCTTTATAGAGCCCTACACCGAGATGATGAAGCCACTGCAAAGTATCTTCTTTGGGACACTGTTTGGAACGATTCTACTGCTGAATTTTTCGGTGATTGTGATTGATTCCATCGACCGGCCGATGAATGCACTGGTGAAGTCCTTTGGCGACGCGGCGCGGGTGAACTTTGCAGTTACGCAATCTGATGAAAGCCGGGATGAGCTGGGTATTTTGAATCAGGCTTTTAATGAGATCTGTGCGGAAATGCGAGAGGCCCTAAATAAGGTGGAAAAGGAACAGGCGGAGAAACGCCGGGCAGAGATCCGGATGCTGCAGGCGCAGATCAACCCGCACTTCCTATTCAATACACTGGATAGCCTGCGCTTTACCTCCATGATGAATAATGTACCGGTCGTTTCCGATGGGTTGGCAGCGCTTTCTCATTTGCTACGCAGCTCTATCCTAAAGGATAATTCCTACACACCACTGCACAGTGAACTGCAAACAGTGGAGGATTATTTGACTTTGCAGCGGATCCGCTGCTGCGAGACCATTGTGCTGAAGACGGAGATCAGCGAGGAAGCTGCAAAGGCCAGTGTGATGCGCCTGCTGCTGCAGCCCATTGTGGAAAATGCGGTCATCCACGGGATAAAAGAGAATGTCCCCCTCACCATCCGGTTGAAAGCATGGGTGGGGGAGGAGACACTGTATATCAGTATCATCGATGACGGGAAGGGATTTGACCAAGAAAAAGCTGGCGAGGATGGTGTGCCAAAAAGCAGCAAGATGAGTGGCATCGGCCTGCACAATGTAAAGGACCGTCTGTACCTGGCCTATAAGGATAACCAAAGTTTTTCCATTAACAGCGTACAGGGCCAGGGAACCGAAGTGCAGATGACGATGCCCTATACCGAGTGGAAGGAGGAGAGCGATGTATAAGGCCATTCTGGTGGATGATGAGAAGATTGTCCGGCTGGCGTTGAAGACCATTGTGGATTGGACTGCGCTGGGCTATACCGTGACCGGCAGTTACAGCAGTGTCAAGACGGCTCTGCTGGAGATAGAGGATGATCCGCCGGATCTCATCATTACCGATATCAAAATGCCGGATATGGATGGTTTGCAGTTTATCCAGCAGGTACGGCAGCAAAACCGGGAATGTGAGATCATTGTACTTACCAACCATGAAAATTTCTCCTACGCGGTGGAGGCGATTCGCCTGGGGGTGATGGACTATGTGGTGAAAACCGATATCTCACCAGAATCTCTGACGACGCTGCTGCAAAAAGCTGTAGAACGATTGGCTAAGAAAAAAGGCGCAGAACCGGTGCCGGTCACTCCTATGACAGAAGATGATTTTCGTGAAATGCAGCGGGTGGTGCAGAGTACGCAGGTGGAGGAGATCCGCTTTTCGGAGCCCTATGCGATTTGTCTGGCCTTTCTGGATCGCTCGGAGAACGAAAATAAGCGGAATGATTCTGGATTCTATAACCTATTGTGTGAAAAGCTGGGGCGACCGGCTTCCACATTGATTCGGTTGGGTCCAGATCAGACAGCAATTGTGCTGATGCCAGGTGAGCAGGAGACATTCAAACGGGAGGCCCCAACATTTTGTCAAAGAATCAGCGGCTTTTGCCGGGCCTACTTGAACCGGCCGTGCGGTTTTCTGCTCTCGGAGCAATTTGCAGATAGCGGAGGCTTTTTGCAGGAGCTGGAGCGCTGCCGGAATGCGATTCCCTATGTGGTGTTTCACGGGACAGGCCGTCTGACCCGTGCGGCAACGCTGCGGCGGCTTTCCTCGGAGGAGGTGCCGGTGCAGGTGGTATGCCGGCAGCTGAGTGACCTGCTGGAGGCGAAAGACTATACCGGCGCACAGGAGCTATTTTCAACTTTTGGGCGAGGGAAGGAGTTGCGAGCGACAGCACCCGGTCCGGCAGCCCATGCCATGAGCAGCTTAGGCCTAACAGCGTTGCTGGGTTGCTCGGCCTACCTGGGCGAGGAGGAGCGCAGAGCCTTGTGGGAGCAGATGATAAAATGTCGCAGCGTGGATGACTACGAGGCGCATTTTGGCCAGGTGCTCCAGCAGATGGAGCGCTTTGAGAGGAAAAAAGCCGCATTGCTGTGCAAAAAGGAAATGGCGCAGATTATACAGTATATCGAAGAAAACCTTTCCCAGCACATTTCCTTGGAAATGATAAGCGAAACGGTGCATATGACCGAAAACTATGTCAGCAGACTCTTTAAGAGTGAAAGCGGTATGAATGTGGTGGGTTATATCAATATGGAGAAGATGGAGCAAGCCCGTAGAATCCTCTCTTGGCCGGAAAGTACCGTGCGCATGGCGGCGGGAGAACTAGGTTACTATGAATCCAGTTATTTTATTAAACTGTTCCGAAAAACATATGGCATTGGCCCTGGGGAGTACAAAAAGTTTGCAGAGGATCGGCAGGCGGCACCGTTACTGAAAACAGAGGAATAAAAAAGAGCGGAGTCCGGTGAGGGCTTCGCTCTTTTGGTGTATTGTGGTTCTTGTTCAGTTTAGGTAATAGAGTCTTCCATCAGACCAAATCCAGCGACCTCACTAACGGGCAGTGAGAATAGGATAGCGCCGGCTTCGCTATCAGGACCGGCATGGTGCAGCACCGACTGCATGATAGCGGCTTTGCGGTCGCTGGGCGATACCATCAGGATCACTTCCTTTTCCGAAGCGATGGATACATTATAGAACTTTTTTGGATTCTGGCTGCCGGTGCCTTTGCCGTGTAGCACAGTGCCGCCAGTGGCGCCGGCCGCGCGGGCCGCATTCATTACCTGGTCGGTACGGCCTTCATTGGCCACAATCACGATGAGTTCATATTTCCCATTGAGCTCGGGGGTATAGCGGGCGGGTTGCTGCTCGCCGTTATTCAGATATGCCAAGGTTTTTCCTCCTCCCACACTTTTGATCGGGATGGCAATGACAATGCCGTGCCCGGGGATACCGATGTAAAGCTGCTGCCGCATGTCTTTGATGAACTGCTGGGTCTTTTCGGAATTTGCCACCGTCATGATGATTCGCTTTTCAGTGGATTCGATTCCAAGAAGATCCAGCATGCTTTTGGCGGCGGTGCCGTGCCCCAGCATGGCTACGGTTTGGGGCAGGTCCAGTGCAGCGGCGATTTCACATACTCGTTCCATTGCGCCGGGATTGACAACAGAAATGAGGTAATTCATACCGGGTTCACCTCCCACAGCTCAATGATTTCATCATCTCCATACTGCTCGCGGGCAATCTCAGGCTCAGTGCGGCGGCTGTAAATAAAGCCGACCATCTGAATGGAGATTAGGGGCATCATGGCAACCATAGCAACGACGCCGAATGCATCGATGAGCGGATTGCCGCCCACAACGGTGGAGGCACCGATCATAAATTGTAACATAAAGGTGGCTGTCATGGGGCCGGAGGCTACACCGCCGGAGTCAAACGCAATGGCGGTGTAAAGATCGGGGACGAAGAAGGAAAGCCCCAAAGCGACGACATAGCCAGGAATGAGGAACCACATGATAGAGATGCCGGTAAGTACCCGCAGCATGGAAAAGCCCATGGCCAACGCAATGGCAATGGAAAGGCTAGTTTTGATGGCGCTGCCGGGAATAGTGCCGGCGCTGACCTCCTCGATTTGAGCCTCCAGTACTGCCACGGCGGGTTCCGCCGAGATGATGAACCAACCCAGCAGCATGGAAAGGGGAATGAGCAGCCAGCGCGTCCAGCCGTCAGCCAACTCGGCGCCCAGTACCTCGCCCAGGGTGGAGAACCCAACATTAACGCCAGTCAGGAACAGTACTAGTCCTACATATGTATACAGGATACCAATGACGATTTTGGCCAGATTACGGCGAGGCATATGCAAGGTAAGGAATTGGAATGCGAAGAAGATGACTACGATGGGCAGCAGTGCGATTGCCATTTCTCCCATGTATTTGGGCAGGTCATGCAGGTAGGCAGCCCCAATGGCGGAAGTATTGGCGAAGGAGGAAGTAGTGATCTCCAAAGCGCCGCTGCTTTCGGTATAGAAGAAGCTGAGGATCAGTACAGCTAGAATAGGTCCGATGGAGCAGAGCGCCACCAGACCAAAGCTGTCAGCTTCTGCCCGGGCGTCACTTCGAATATAGGATACACCGACGCCTAGTGCCAGTATGAAAGGAACGGTCATAGGGCCGGTGGTTACGCCGCCGGAATCAAACGCTACACTAAGGAAATCTGGTGCGGCAAAGCTGGCCAAGATAAACACTACACCGTAAAAAGCAATAAGCAGCCAGCGTAGCTTTACGCCGGTAACGATGCGCAGCATACATATGGAAAGGAAAAATCCAACGCCGATGCCAACGGTGACCAACAGTATGGTGTTATTGATGTGGGGTACTGTCTCGGCCAGAACCTGCAGATCTGGCTCCGCTATGGTAACGGCAAAGCCCAGCATAAAGCTGACGATCAGGATCAACGGTAGGTTACGAGTTTTGGTCAGCGCCATACCGATGCGGTTTCCGATGGGTGTCATGGAGGCTTCCGCGCCCAGCGAGAACAGTCCCATGCCAACGATAACAAAAATAGTGCCAATCAAAAAGCAGAGTAACAAATCGGTGCCAACAGGGGCAATGGTCAGGCATAGCACCAGAACTATCACGACGATAGGAAGTACCGAAATAGCCGATTCCCGTATTTTCTCGATGATCTTTACTCGATTTGCGGTCAGTACCGCGGTGCCTTTGTGCTTCAGCGCACTCACTCCTTTCCTTCTTCAGTGGGGCACAGTTTAATAGTATGCGGAAAAAGAGCGGCTCCGCACTTTACTATACTAAATATATCATACAGAGGGTGCTTTGGCAAACTGCTGGGGGAAGTTTTACAAAAAATTAACGATGCTGCAAAATTCAGTTTGTGTTGTTATACTATTGGGTTGTTAGCGCTCATATGAATATCTATGAGGATGATATAGCCGGATCAGCAAACTGCGATGCGTTAATTCTTGGATCCTCCATAATGTAAAAAGTATCCATTCACAGGCGGGGAAAATTTAGTATCATTGTGTAGTATAGCGGGAATGATATGACGAAAATGAATGAAGAAGTTGCGCAACTTGCAATTTTAACAAGTTATTTGCGCAACTGGCAATGGAAAGCAAAAAATAATGGAGTCTGAACGGCAGAGACCCGCAAAAAGGGCCTCTGCCGTTTATTTTGTTTATTTTCACCCATGCATAAGATTCCATACCACAAAAAGTATAAATTGTCCGCAAGTATTCCCTTTACTTTATTCATAGGATGTTATACAATTATATTCAATAAGTAATATAAAATTAAAAGGGGGTTACAAAAGTTGCCGCAGGATACCATAATAGAGGTACTAAGGACCGAAGAAAAAATGAATCAAATACGAGAGCAAACCGCCGCGGATTGTAGACAAAAACTGCTGATGGCACAACGCAGTGCGGATCGCCTGCGGGAGCAGGCCCGGGCTGATGCGGAGGCTGAGGTGCGTGAGATGATGTCTGAGGCGGAACGGCAGGCGGCGCAGGCCACCTATCACGCGCTGGAGGAGGCCTCCGTGCAATGGGAACATAAAAAAGAGGAAGCCAGGCAGCGCATCCCGCAGGCTGCCAGGTGGATCGTGGAAAAGGTTGTGGAACGCTAATGGCTATTGTTGCTATGCGTCACTTGCGGCTCATAGGGCTGCAAAGTGAGCGGGAGGAAATGCTGCGGCGTTTGCAGCATCTTGGCTGTCTGGAAATCACCGAGCCGGAGCCGGCGGCAGATGACCCGCTGCTGGAAAAGCTGCGTATACCGGAGGCAGCGGAGCTGCAAAGGATACGAGAGCAGTACACCGCTGCAGAGCAGGCGCTGCAAACATTGACAGATCACACTCCAAAGGAAAAGAATGCACTGGAGCCGCTTCCGTTCATTGATGAGCAGGCATTGACTGATGAAAGCCAGCTGGCTGACGGAAAGAATGCAGCGGAGCGGTTGAACCGTTGCCGAGAGGAATTGGCTTCCCTGCAGTCACGCAGCGAAAAGCTGGCGGCAGAGGAGGCTCAGCTTCTTCCTTGGGAGAGCTTCACCATGCCGCTGGAATGCGCTACCACTGAAAAAGTGCTGATTCAAATGGGCACACTGCCCGCCGCAGTGCTGCCGCAGCAAATACATGAGACACTGGATGCGGCCGGAGATCTGTATGAGCTGCGGGAGGTAAGTGCTGACCGGGAGCACCGCTACATGGTGCTTACAGTGCACATTTCCCAGGCGGAAGACCACATAGCCGCGTTGAAGGCATTGGGCTGGAGCCGCGTGGCACCGGGCGACCGCCGCGGTACTGCAGGAGAAAACCTTGCCGCCCTGCGGCGGGAGCAGGCAGAACTGGCAGAGCGCAAGGCTGCGTTGGAACAGGAGATTGCAAAGTGCGCCGGGCAAAAACCGGAGCTGCGGCAGCTTTCGGATGCTTCCCGCATCGAGATCGACCGGGGAGAGGCCAAGAGCCGTACGCGGGATACAGCAGAGACATTTCTGCTGGAAGGGTGGTTCCCTGCAGAAAACACAAATGAGCTGGAAATGCTGCTGGAGGGCTGCACCTGCGCGTGGCAGATGACAGACCCGGTACCGGAGGATTATCCGCGTGTTCCGGTCAAGTTGAAGAATAATCGCTTTACCGGTCCGCTGAATATGGTCACGGAGATGTATTCTTTGCCGGCCTATGGCTCGCTGGATCCTAATCCCTACATGGCACCATTCTTTATTCTGTTTTACGGCATTATGATGGCGGATATGGGCTACGGGCTTTTAATGATGGCGGCATCGCTTCTCGTACTCAAAAAGAAACAGCCCACCGGCGGCAGCTACAATTTCTTTGCGCTGCTGGGATTATGTGGCATCTCTACTTTCTTTATGGGTGCATTGACCGGCGGTTTCTTCGGGGATTTCATCCCGCAGATGCTGAAGGTCATTAACCCGGAAAGCACCTTTACATGGTTCTGGCAGCCGCTGCTTTCCCCGGTCAATGATATCATCCTCATCATGCTGGGCTCGCTGGCGCTGGGCTGTGTGCAGATCCTTGTCGGTATGATCATCGGTTTTATCTACAAACTGAAGCACGGCGAGATAGCCAGTGCCCTGTGCGAGGAAGCTGCCTGGTGGGTTATTATTGGCTGTGGTGTGGCATTGGGCATCACCGGGAAAAAGACATTCCTATGGGTGTTGTTGGCGGTCTTGATTATTAGCCAGGGTTATGGCAAAAAAGGCATCGGCGGAAAAATTGTTGGCATCGGTGGTTCGGTATACAATCACATTACCGGCTATTTTGGGGATATTCTCTCCTATGTTCGCCTAATGGCTTTGATGTTGGCAGGTGCGGTCATCGCGCAAGTATTTAATACTCTGGCAGCTATCCCTGGCAATCTGATTGTATTTATTATTGTATCGCTGTTGGGCAATGCTCTTAATTTTGCCTTGAATTTGCTGGGCTGTTATGTCCATGACATGCGGCTTCAGTGTTTGGAATTTTTCAAGTACTTCTACCGGGATGGCGGACATGCCTTCCGCCCCGTTGCAGCAGAACCCAAATATTACAGAATAGCAGAACAATAAAAAGGAGCGTATAGACTATGAGTTTTTTGGAATCTTTCGGCGGATTGGCGCTGGCCCTGCTGGGCGGCGGTTTGGCGGCTGGTTTGAGTTGTGTTGGCTCGGCCAAGGGAACCGGTATGGCAGGTGAAGCCGCTGCCGGCCTGATGTGCGAAGATCCCGGCAAGTTTGGTAAAGCAATGATTTTGCAGGTGCTGCCCGGTACGCAGGGTCTGTATGGTACCGTCGTGTGGTTTTTCTCCATTTATGCCATTGGCCTTTTGAATGGCAATACCGACCTGAGCGTGATGGAAGGCTTGCGCTGCTTTGCGTCCTGCTTGCCTATGGCGTTGGGCGGATTGCTTTCTGCTATTGCGCAGGGGCGTGTAGCGGCTTCCTCCATCAATATTCTGGCTAAGAAGCCATCCGACTGGTCCAAGGGTCTGGTACTGTGCGGCATTGTGGAGTTTTATGCAATTCTTTCGCTGCTGGCTTCGATGCTGATGCTGTACTTCCTGTTCCTGGCGTAAGCAAAACGGGAGAAAGGAGCCCTTATGGAAGGAATCGAAAAGATCACCGCGCGCATCATTGAGGATGCCGAGCGGGAGATTGCCCAAATGCAGCGGGAAAATGAAGAAAAGATCAATGCCTTGACGGCGGAAGCTCAGTCGGCGGCGGAGCAGGAGAGCCTGGAACTCCTGACCCGCGGACGCCGTGCGGCGGAGGAACGGCGGGAGCGCCTGTCATCTTCGGCGGCGGTGGAGTGTCGCAAGATGGAATTGGCAGCTAAACAGGAATTATTGAATGAAGCTTTTGCGGCGGCGGTGGAAGAGTTATGCCATTTACCCCGAGAAAAATATCTTGCGCTGATCGCTTCACTAGCTGCGGAAGTGGCCGAAGGAGGGGAGGAGATGATCCTTTCCCCGCAGGATGCAAGTGAAATTGGACCAGAGGTTGTACTGCTGGCGAATACCGCCTTACGCGAAGCAGGTAAACCGGGAAAGCTGACCCTCAGTGCCGAGCCCCGTTCTATTCCGGGCGGATTTATCCTCAGCCACGGTGATGTAGAGCTGAACTGTGCCTTTGATACCCTGGTGCGGCTGCAGCGGGAAAAGCTGGAGAAAGAGGTCGCTGCGATCCTCTTTCCCGTACAGTAAGGAGGGGCTGCGATGACCCCCATCAAGGATACTGACTATTTGGCGGTCTCAGCGTGGCTGCATGCAATGGAGACCCGCCTGCTGACTCCGGAAAAGGTAGAGCGTCTACTGGAAGCAGCCAGTGAGACGGAAGCCCGTAAGCTGCTGACGGAATGCGGTTATGCCGAAGCTCTCCCACTGGAGGAAGCGCTGCGGGAGCATCGGGAAACGCTCTACAAAGAGCTGGCGGCTGCTGTGCCGGATCCAAGGCTCATTGAGCTATTCCAGCTCAAATACGATTACCATAACATCAAGGCGATCCTAAAGGCAGAACGCCGAGGAATTTCGCCGGAAGCATTTCTGCTGCCAGGCGGTCGGTATGATGCCGCTCAGCTGCAAGGCGAATGGCAGCAGGAGCATATGTTCCAGGTAAGTGATACAGCCCGCCGTGCGGCGCAGGAAGCAGCAGCTCTTCTGCGGGAAAATGATCCGCAAGGTGCTGATCTACGGTTGGATGCTGCTTGTTATGATGAAATGCGCGCTTTGGCTGAGGAAATGAAAAGCAACTTTTTACAGGGGTATGTGCGGCAGCTTATTGATGCCGCAAACCTGCGCACCGCCGTACGGGCCGCCCGCAGCGGCAGCAGTGAGGTACTGCCCCGTGCCCTTTTGGAGGGTGGCAGTGTTTCTCCTCACGCCATAATGGCGACGGATCCAGTCAAGCTGGGAGAATTGTTCGGTGCTGGGGCGCTTGGCAAAGCGGTGGCACTGGGAGCGGCTGCAACTAGCGGCGGCCCCCTGATGGCATTTGAAAAGGCTTGCGATGAAGCGACTGAAGCTTATCTGGCGGCAGCCCGCCGTACCCCCTTCGGGGAGGAAACGGTGCTGTGCTATCTTGCCGCCGTGGAAAATGAGATCACAGCCATTCGCATTATAATGACCGGCCGGCAGGCGGGGCTTTCGCCCGAAATGATCCGCAGCCGGTTAAGAAACGCAGGATAAAGGAGGCGCCCTATGTATAAAATTGCCGTGCTGGGCGATGCCCAGAGCGTACAGGGCTTTGCGGCGCTTGGCTTGCAGGTATGCCCGGCCGAAAACGCCGAGCAGGCCCGTCCCATCCTGCACCGGCTGGCCAAGGAGGATACAGCCATTATCTATGTGACGGAGCAGCTGGCAGCGGGTCTGACCGCAGAGCTGGACCGTTACCGCAAGGCAGTTACCCCTGCCATTATCCTCATCCCCGGCAAAGAGGGAAGCCTCGGACTGGGGATGCAGCAGGTGAAAACCACGGTGGAGCGTGCTGTCGGCGCCGACATCATTTGAGGAAAGGAAGAAAAGCCCCATGGGAAAAATCGTTAAAGTCTCCGGGCCGCTGGTGGTTGCCACCGGCTTGGAGGAAGCAAATATGGCGGATGTGGTTCGGGTAGGGGAGCAGCGCCTCATCGGCGAGATCCTGACCATGAACAGCGGTTCCGCCTCTATCCAGGTCTACGAGGAAACCTCCGGCCTCGGCCCCGGCGCCGAGGTGGTGACCACCGGCTCACCGCTTTCGGTGGAGCTTGGCCCCGGACTGGTAGAAAATATTTACGATGGTATTCAGCGCCCGCTGGATGCCATCATGAAAAAAGTGGGCGGCAATAACCTCCCCCGCGGTGTGGAAGTGCCGGCCTTGGATCGTGAGAAAAAGTGGGAGTTTACCGCTACTGCCCATCCCGGTGATGAGGTCATCGGCGGTGATATCATCGGTACGGTGCAGGAGACCCCCTCCATTTTGCATAAGATTATGATTCCACCCAAGATGAAGGGAAAGCTGGTTTCGATAAAATCCGGCAGCTATACCGTGACAGAAACGGTCGCCGTGCTGGAGCAGCCGGACGGTACCCGTGTGGAACTGCCGATGATGCAGAAGTGGCCGGTGCGTGTGGGCCGCCCTTATCGGCGCAAATTCCCGCCCAGCGTGCCGCTACAGTCCGGCCAGCGTATTGTGGATACCTTCTTCCCGGTGGCAAAGGGCGGTACCGCGGCTATTCCGGGACCGTTCGGCTCTGGCAAGACAGTGATGCAGCACGCTTTGGCCAAGTGGTCGGATGTGGACTTGGTGGTCTACATTGGCTGCGGCGAGCGCGGCAACGAGATGACCGATGTTCTGCGGGAATTCCCGGAGCTGATTGACCCCCGCACCGGGGAATCGTTGATGAAGCGTACCGTCCTCATTGCCAATACCTCCGATATGCCTGTGGCAGCTCGTGAGGCTTCTATCTATACCGGAATCACCATTGCTGAATATTACCGCGACATGGGCTATGCCGTTGCCGTTATTGCGGATTCCACCTCCCGCTGGGCGGAAGCGCTGCGTGAGATGAGCGGCCGTCTGGAGGAAATGCCTGGTGAAGAGGGCTATCCTGCTTACCTCTCCTCCCGTTTGGCACAGTTCTATGAGCGTGCCGGTTCCGTCGCCTGCATCGGCAGTAATGAAGGGCGCCGCGGCTCCCTGACCGCCGTGGGCGCGGTATCGCCCCCAGGCGGCGATCTTTCCGAACCGGTTTCGCAGGCAACGATGCGAATTGTTAAGGTGTTCTGGGCGCTGGATGCAAGCCTTGCCTATCGGCGGCACTTCCCGGCCATTAACTGGCTTAATTCCTATTCGCTGTACATTGATTCGCTGCGGCCGTGGTATGAGCAGAACTTCGGTAAGGCTTTCCTGCAGAACCGGGAATGGGCTATGTCCATTCTGCAGGAGGAGGCTAGCCTCAATGAAATCGTTCAGCTTGTCGGCAAGGATTCCCTTTCCGCCAAGGATCAAATCACCCTGGAAACAGCCCGCATGGTGCGGGAAGATTTCCTGCAGCAGAATTCCTTTGTGGATATTGATGCCTTCTCGGAGTATGACCGGCAGGCAAAGATGCTTTCCATGATCCGCCGGTATGATGGACTGTGCCGCAGTGCTGCTGAGCGTGGCTGCCGTGTAGCGGAACTCTTTATGACACCTTCCCGTGAGAAGCTGGGCCGTGCCAAGAGTGTGCCGGCAGATTGTTATGCGGAGGAATACGACAAGCTGCTGGTACAGATGGAGGAAGAACTGGAAGCGCTGGCGCAGAAAGGAGAGGAAACGCTGTGATTCGTGAATATAAAACGATCCGGGAGATCTCCGGTCCGCTGATGGTAGTGGACCATGTGCAGGGCGTGACCTATGATGAATTGGCGGAGGTCGAATTGACAGACGGTACCACCCGCCGCTGCAAGGTGCTGGAGGTCAATGGCGATACCGCTGTGGTGCAGCTCTTTGAAGCTTCGGCAGGTATCAATCTGGCGGAGTCCAAGATCCGGTTTTTGGGTCATCCCCTGCAGCTGGCTGTTTCCGGCGATATGCTGGGACGCGTCTTTAACGGCATGGGGCAGCCCATCGATGATGGTCCGGCTATTTTGGCGGATGAACACCGGGATATCAATGGTCTGGCAATGAACCCAGCCGCCCGCAACTACCCTAATGAGTTTATCCAGACCGGCATCTCTACCATTGATGGCCTGAACACCCTGGTAAGAGGGCAGAAGCTGCCTATCTTCTCTGGCTCCGGTCTGCCGCACGCCCAGCTGGCGGCTCAGATTGCCCGGCAGGCGCGGGTACTAGATGGTGAAAGTAACTTTGCCGTAGTCTTTGCCGCCATCGGTATCACCTTTGAGGAATCGGAATTCTTTGTCAATGAGTTCCGCCGTACCGGCGCCATCGACCGCACGGTGCTGTTTACCAACCTGGCCAATGATCCGGCGGTCGAGCGCATTGCCACCCCGCGTATGGCACTGACGGCCGCTGAGTACCTGGCCTTTGACCTTGGAATGCATGTGCTGGTCATCCTCACCGATATCACCAACTACGCTGAAGCGCTGCGGGAAATTTCCGCCGCCAAGAAGGAAGTCCCCGGACGCCGTGGTTATCCCGGTTACCTGTATACCGACCTGGCCACTATGTATGAGCGGGCCGGCCGGCAGGTGGGCAAGGAAGGCTCCATTACCATGATACCCATTTTGACCATGCCGGAGGACGATAAAACCCACCCTATCCCCGACCTGACGGGGTACATTACGGAAGGCCAGATCATCCTTTCCAGGGAGCTGTTCCGCCGGGGCATTAACCCGCCGGTGGATGTATTGCCCTCACTTTCCCGTCTGAAGGATAAGGGGATCGGGATGGGGAAGACCCGGGAGGATCATTCCGGCACCATGAACCAGCTCTTCGCCGCCTATGCCACCGGCAAGGAAAACAAGGAGCTGATGTCCATTTTGGGCGAAGCCGCTCTTTCCGAGGTGGATCTGCAGTATGCCCGCTTTGCCGATGAGTTTGAGCGGCGGTATGTCTCGCAGGGCAGCGAGGAGAACCGGTCTATCGAGGAAACACTGGACCTGGGCTGGCAGCTGTTGGGCCTGTTGCCCAAGAGCGAGCTCAAGCGCATCAAGCCGGAGTATATCGAAAAATACCTGCCGCAGCAGAGCTAAGGAGGGAGCAACTTGCCGGGAACAATCATTAACCCTACCCGCATGGAGCTGACCCGCCTGAAACGCCAGCTGCGTACTGCCCAACGAGGTCACAAGCTGCTGCGGGATAAGCGTGATGAGCTGATGAAGCAATTTATGGAGACGGTGCGGGAAAACCGTGCTTTGCGCCAGCGTGTGGAACAGGGCCTTTCCGAGGCGCATGCGTCCTTTACGGTGGCGGCGGCGCTGATGACACCGGAGATGCTTGGGCAGTCGCTGCTCATTCCCAGCCGCAGTGTGGAGTTGGATATGAGCTTTGAGAATATCATGTCAGTGGAGGTGCCCCGTTACCATTTTACCGAGCATCAGGGCGGCAGCGCTTATCCCTATGGCTATGTCCAGACCAGCGGAGAACTGGATGACGCAGTGGCATCACTTTCCGGGATATTCCGGGATATGCTGCGCCTGGCGGAGATTGAAAAGACTACGCAGCTGCTGGCGGAGGAGATAGAAAAGACCCGCCGCCGGGTGAATGCACTGGAATATGTCAAGATCCCGCAGATGCAGGAGAACATCCGCTACATCACCATGAAGTTGGATGAAAACGAGCGCGCCAATACCATCCGGCTGATGAAGGTCAAGGATATGATTCTCAAGGAGGCTATCCTAGAGCAGCGCGCCGCCGATGCTGAAGCCCTGCGGGAAAGTGGCTAGTCCATACATTGTGTAAAATACAAAAATCCCCCGGAGCATTTTGCTTCGGGGGTGCTGTTATAAGAGAAAATCAAACAGCGGATTTTGTTTTATCTTTGGTGGTAAAGTGCACGATAAGCCCGATAATGAGTCCCAGAGCGGCTGGGCATACCCACCCCAGTCCTAGCCCGGAAAACGGCAGAACGCTGCCGATCGCTTCGATGATGCCATCGAGGTGGCAGGCGGCACGCAGAGCGGCGGGCAGGGTGCGCAGCAGGTCATAAAGGGCGGAGATTAGCGTAAGGCTGATGACCCAGTTATAGACCTTCTTATCGTGGGAGAAGAACTTGCCGAACAGCGCCAGCAGGATAAGCACGATGGCCAGCGGGTAGAGGAACATCAGCACCGGAACGGCATAATCGATGATGGCGGAAAGACCGAAATTGGCGAAAATGAGGGAAACCAGCGTGAAGATGACCGCCCAGACCCGGTAAGCGGGACCCTTGGGGAACAGGCTGGTAAAGGTCTCGGAGCAGCTGGTGATAAGGCCGACGGCGGTCTTGAGGCAGGCCAGTGTTACCGTAATGGCCAAAATCAGAAGGCCGATGCGACCCAAATAGGTTTGAGAGATTTGTGCCAGGGCGATGCCGCCGTTTTCGGCAGCGGGCAGTACACCGCGGCTCTTGGCGCTCATGGCGGTGACGGCAACATAGATAAGCCCCATGAACAGGCAGCTGAAGATACCGGCCTTGGCGGTATTGCGTGCTACGGCGCCGGGCTCATCAACGCCCAGTTCCCGGATGACCTGAACCACGATGATGCCGAAGGCAAGGCTTGCAAGGGCGTCCATGGTGTTGTAGCCCTCCAAAAAGCCGGTGAGGAAGGGCTGTTGGATGTAGCCGCCCATAGGCTCCACACTGGAAATGGGAACGGCGGCGGGGGAGACCAGCGTTACCACGACAAGGATGCCGAGGAACAGCAGGAAGAAGGGATTGAGGATCTTGCCGACCCATGTGAGGATCTTGCCGGGGCGCAGAGAAAACAGCAGCGCCGCAATAAAGAACGCCAGCGTGAACAGCAGGAGATACAGCTTCATATTGCCGTTCTGGGGAAGGATCTGTTCCAGCCCGACGGTGAAGGAAACGGTAGCGCAGCGGGGAATAGCAAAGAATGGACCAATGGTGAGGTACAGCGCACAGGTAAAGAAATAGGCATAGGGACGGTTTACCTTGCCGCTGAGGGAAAACAGACCATCACTGCGGGAAAGCCCCAGAGCTGCAACACCCAACAGCGGCAGTCCAACACCGGTAATCAGCAGTCCCAGAATGGCGCTCCACATATTGCGGCCGGCAAGCTGACCCACTGCAGTGGGGAAGATGAGGTTACCTGCGCCGAAGAACAAGCCAAACAGCATGCTGGCAACATAGACGTACTCTTTTACGGTCAGTTTCTTTTTCATGGTGTCTCCTTTAACGGTTTGGGAAGGGGGAATAAAAATGGTCGATTATACAAAAGATCCGCAGAAACTGTGTTCCTGCGGATCTCTGTTGGTGGAGACGAAGAGGATCGAACTCTCTACCTCTTGACTGCCAGTCAAGCGCTCTCCCAAGTGAGCTACGCCCCCATGTGTTTTTGGACTGCTTAACTATAATAGCATATCATGGGGAGTTTGTAAAGACCTTTTTTCAAAAAAATTCGGGTAAAACAAAAACTTTACCCGAATCCTTTTGCTTTTATGTTATTCCAGCTCAAAGGCGCCGGTATACAACTGATAGTATTTCCCTTTTTGGGCGATTAGCATATCGTGTGTACCACGCTCGATAATGCGTCCGTGTTCCAGCACCATGATGACATCGGCATTCTGCACGGTGGAGAGACGATGCGCGATGACGAATACCGTCCGGCCATGCATCAGCTGGTCCATGCCGCGCTGTACAATGACCTCGGTGCGGGTATCAATGCTGGAGGTGGCTTCATCAAGAATCATCACGGGTGGATCGGCGACTGCCGCCCGTGCGATGGAAATGAGCTGGCGCTGCCCCTGAGAAAGATTGCCGCCATCACCGGAAAGGATAGTATTATAGCCATCCGGCAGATGGGAGATGAAGTAGTGCGCATTGGCCAGCTTGGCTGCCGCAATGCATTCTTCATCGGTGGCATCCAGTCGTCCATAGCGGATGTTATCCATTACGCTACCGGTAAAGAGGTTGACATCCTGCAGGACCACGCCTAGGCTGCGTCGCAAGTCACTCTTTTTAATCTTGTTAATATTGATACCATCGTAACGGATCTTGCCATCGGCGATATCATAAAAGCGGTTGATAAGGTTGGTGATGGTAGTTTTACCGGCTCCGGTTGCACCGACAAAGGCGATCTTCTGTCCGGGCTCAGCATACAGGGTGATGTCATGAAGAACCGGCTTATCTTCAACATAGGCAAAGTCCACATTTTTCATGGTCACCAGGCCTTGCTGTCGAATCAGCTCATAGCTGCCATCGGGCAGTGGCTTTTTCCAGGCCCATATGCCGGTTCGATGGTCGGCCTCTGCCAGGGTGCCGTCTTTTTCTTCGGCATTTACCAGCGCAACTTCACCATGGTCCTCTTCGCTGGGTTCATCCATCAGTTCAAAGATGCGCTCGGCGCCAGCCAGCGCCATGACGACAGAGTTGATCTGCTGGGAAACCTGGCTGATGGGCATGGTAAAGCTGCGGCTGAGCTGCAGGAAAGAAGCAATGCTGCCCAGTGTCATTGTACCGATGCCGGTCAGGGTTAGATTGGGTACCGCGGCTATGGCCAAAAGACCACCCACAATAGCGACCAGTACATACTGTAAATGCCCAAGGTTGCCCATAATAGGCATCATAATATTGGCATAGGTGTTTGCTTTTGTAGCGTTTTCACAGAACTCATTATTGAGTACATCAAAGTCCTTTTGATTTTGTTCTTCATGGCAGAAAACCTTGACAACCTTCTGCCCGCCGATCATTTCTTCAATAAAGCCATTTACTTTGCCAAGGGATTGCTGCTGCTTTACAAAGTATTTGGCGCTGCCGCCACCTACATTCTTTACGACGAACAGCATCAATCCCAAAAAGACAAACATGAGGAGGGTAAGCCACACACTGGTACTCAGCATGGCAATGAATACTGCTGTGATGCTGATGATGGAACTGACCGCGTTGGGTAGGCTCTGGCTGATCATTTGCCGCAAGGTATCGGTATCGTTGGTGTAGTAGCTCATCACATTGCCATGGGTATGGGTATCAAAGTACTTGATGGGCAAGGTTTGCATGTGGGCAAACATATCGTCCCTTATGGTTTTCAGGGTGCCCTGCGCCACGGGGATCATCAGCCGTGTCTGCAAGTAGGAAGCCAGCATACCGGCCAGGTAAATGCACCCCATCATGGTCAAAGCTTGAAGAAGCGGGGCGAAGCTTGGTGCCGACTGTCCAATAAGCGGAGCGATATAATCATCGATCAGCGATTTGAGGAAAAGAGAGGCGGAAACACTGGCTACTGTACTGATGATGAGTAAAATAAAAACACATACCAGCCGGGCTTTATTTCCTTTGGCGATGTAGCCTATAAGGCGCTTCAATGTTCCTCTGGCATCCTTGGCCCGCTTGCCGCCGGTAAAGCCTCTTCTAGGAGCAGCACTCATTCTTCCAGCCCCCCTTTCTGTTGAGATTCATAGACCTCACGGTAGATTTCATTATTGGCCAGCAGTTCTTCGTGGGTGCCGCAGGCGTTTATTCTGCCGTTATCCATTACAACGATCTGGTCGGCGTCCATCACCGAGCTGATGCGCTGGGCAATAATGATTTTTGTGGTATTGGGGATTTCCTCACGGAAGGCCTGGCGGATTAGGGCATCAGTCTTGGTATCCACGGCACTGGTGCTGTCGTCTAGAATGAGGATCTTCGGTTTGCGCAGGATCGCACGGGCAATGCACAGGCGCTGCTTCTGCCCGCCGGAAACATTGGTACCGCCCTGCTCAATATAGGTATCATACCCATCGGGGAAGGTGCGGATAAAGTCATCGGCCTGCGCCAGACGACAGGCGTGTACCAGCTCCTCGTCGGTCGCGTCGGGGTTGCCCCAGCGCAGGTTCTCCTTTATCGTCCCGCTGAACAAGGTATTCTTCTGCAATACCATCGCCACATTGTGCCGCAGTGTCTGCAGGTCATAGTTCCGGACATCTATACCGCCTACCTTTACACAGCCGCCAGTCACATCGTACAGACGGGGGATGAGCTGCACTAGGCTGCTTTTGGAAGATCCGGTGCCGCCGATAATACCAACCGTCTGTCCAGAGGGGATAATCAGGTCAATGTCATCCAGCACCGTTTTATCGGGACGCTTGGCATAGCTGAAGCTCACATCAGTGAATTCCACACTGCCGTCTTTGACCTCGTACACAGGGTTATCGCAGTTGGTGATATCACTTTCCTCATCCAGCACTTCCACGATGCGCTCGGCGGAGGAACGGGACATGGTAATCATAACAAATACCATCGAAAGCATCATCAGACTGGAAAGGATCTGCATGATGTAGGTGAAGAAGCTCATTAGGTTTCCGGTGGACATATTTCCAATGACGATCTGTTTGGCACCCAGCCAGGAGACCAAAATCATACAGGCATACACACAGCCTTGCATCAGTGGGGAGTTGAGGGCCAAGATGCGCTCGGCAAGTGAAAAATCCTTATAAATGGTGCCGGAGATGGTATCAAACTTTTCGATCTCGTGGTCCTCGCGCACAAAGTTTTTTACCACACGGATACCGGAAAGATTCTCCTGCACTACGCCATTCAGTCTGTCATAGGTCTTAAAAACCCGTTCAAACACGGGGTGAACATGTTTGATGATAAGGTAAAGCCCCACACCAAGGATGGGAATGACGGCCAGGAAAATGAGAGAAATATCGTGATTGATGCGAAAGGACATGACCATGGCGAAGATGAGCATGGCAGGGCAGCGGATAAGGGTACGAATAATCATCATAAAAGCATTCTGCACATTGCTCACATCGGTAGTCAGACGGGTGACCAGACCAGCGCTGCTGAATTTATCAATATTGGAGAAGGAGTATACCTGCAGATGATGAAACATATCATGCCGCAGATTGCGAGCAAAGCCTGCCGTGGCGCGTGCACAGCTCCAGCCGCTCAGTGCACCAAAAGTAAGCGCTACCAGTGCAAAACCCACTAGAATGGCACCATATCGCAGGATCATGCTCATGTTGCCAGCTTCTATACCCTTATCAATTAGGCCAGCCATTACAAAGGGGATGGCCACATCCAAAAGCGATTCCACCAGTACATAAAGAGGAGAGAGAATCGCGTCTTTTTTATATTCCCGTATGCATTGGGACAGTCGTTTGATCAATGGTTCGTTCCTCCTTACCAGGGGTCAAGTTTTCTATCACTTTATCTAGCAGGACATAAAGGGTCTTCAACTCTTCGCCGGTTAATCCGGCAGTCGCTTTCTGCTCTACCCGCAGGATATCCTGCTGCATTTGCGCCAGCTGTTCTATGGCGATCGGTGTTAGGACCAGTCGTTTAAGGCGGGCATCGCCCTCCACGGGTTCCCGCACGATCAATCCGTCCCGCACCATAATCTGCAATATGCCGGTTGCGGTGCTGCGCCGGATGTGAAATGCTGACTCCAAGTCCCTTTGAAAGACTGGCTGGTCCTCGTGTACTTCTAAATAACCCAAAAACATTTTCTGCATCATGGTTCCGGGGTGGACTGTATCACGATTGGTGCCCAATTCTTGGTGAATCAAGTTGGAGATTCCTTTAATCTTCATGCATATAGACGTGCGCTTTATCTTCATATTGGCTCCTTTCTATCTTGTTAGGATGCTAACAATTATAGCGCAGTTATATAGTCATTGCAATCGTCAAACTTTACAAGATTAAAGCTAAGATGAAAACAATTTATGAACGGAGTGGGCGGGCATATTTCACATCTTTTACGGAAAAATCTCTGTTACTCTGCGCCTATCATTTTTCCCCACGGTATGGTACAATTAAACTGTATTTTTATAAGGAGGAGCACATAGTGAAAAAACAATTGCTTTTCCGCCGTTTTCCGGCGGTTCTATTGGCTCTGCTGACGGTACTGATGCTGGCGTTGCTGCCTGCCTGCGGCGGTATGACAACCCGGCCGATGGGAGAAGATGACCCGCTGGTGCAGGAAAACGGCACGCTGCTGGTTGAGGATGGCTCCTATTCTACGCCAGAGAAGGTGGCAGAATACCTGCATTTTTATGGCCATCTGCCACAGAACTATTTAACCAAGCAGGAAGCGAAAGCACTGGGGTGGGCTGCTTCTCAGGGGAACCTGTGGGAAGTAGCCGAAGGAAAATCCATTGGCGGTGATCGCTTTGGCAACCGCGAGGGTCTGTTGCCGGAAGCTGATGGACGCACCTGGTACGAGTGTGATGTGAACTATATGGGCGGCTTCCGCGGGGCGGAGCGGCTGCTCTATTCGGATGATGGATTGATTTACTATACTGGAGATCATTATGCGAGCTTTACCCTGGTTTATGGCGAGGAGGAAACACCATGAGAGAAGTTTATCTAGAGGGCCGGCTGATGACCGACCGTGCCGCGGCGCATGCAGAGATCAAGGATAAGCTATCCTTGCCGGAGTATTATGGTGCCAATTTGGATGCTCTGTGGGATTGCCTGATCGAAATAGGAGAGGAGACGGTTATTACAGTCCGTCATCCAGGCGCTATGTTTTCTGCCCTGCGGGAATATGGCTGCCGTTTGCTGATGACATTTTTTGAGGCAGAAAAAGAAAACCCTGTTCTACACATTATCATTGGGACCCACACCGCCAACCGAGAGGAGGAAACCGAATGAGCGCTGTTCATTTTCCAAAAGATTTCGCTCTTGGGGCAGCTTCCGCTGCTACCCAAATTGATGGCGACTGCAAGGAAAGCAACTGGTATGAGTGGTACCAAAATGGAAAGATAAAGGATAACAGCGATCCCAATATCGCAACTGACCATCGCGGCCATTTGGAGGAAGATACCAGCCTAATGGCGGAAATGGGAATTCGTCACTACCGCTTTGGGCTGGAGTGGGCCCGGCTGGAGCCGCAGGAGGGCCAGTTTTCGCAGGAAGAGATTGAAAAGGTGCGAGAGGAAATTACGCTGCTGCACCAAAATGGCATTCATGTGCTGCTTACCCTGCATCATTTCTCCAATCCTCTGTGGTTTGAGCATCAGGGCGGCTTTTTGGGCAAAAATGCCGTAAAGCGGTACCTTGCCATGGTGGAATTTGCTGTGCGCCACCTTGGTGATCTGGTGGATGAATATGTTACCATCAATGAACCAAATGTTTATGCGGTCTGCGGTTACTTGGGGGCAGGCTTCCCCCCTGGGGAATTCAATATCTCCCATGCTCTGCGGGTAATGAAGGTGATGGGCGAATGCCACCGTCGGGCTTACCGGTTGATTCATAATATCCATAAAGAACTGGGCTATGCCGAACCCAAGGTTGGCCTAGCCATGCATATGCGCGCCTTTGTGCCGTACAATGCGAAAAATTTGTGGCATCGCATTGCTTGCCGCATTTCGGAATACAACTTCCAGACCAAGTTGAACAAGACCTATATGCTGGGCCCCGAGGGCCCCTACGCCGATTTTTTGGGCCTCAATTATTATGCTCGTACTGCTACCTCCGGCTTGGGGGATGGTACTTTGCCGAATGTTCCGGTGAATGATCTAGGCTGGGAGATCTACCCGGCCGGCATTGTGGAGTGCTGCCAAAAACTCCACGCCCTTCTGCCAGAATTGCCCATTTACATCACCGAAAACGGTACGGCCGATAATAATGATGCGTTCCGCCGTCGTTATCTTTATGAGCATCTCAAGGTTCTTTCGGAAAGTGGTCTGCCCGTCACCCGCTATTACCACTGGTGCTTTGTGGATAACTTCGAATGGCTGGAGGGCTTTACTGCCCGCTTTGGTCTTGTGCATTTCGATACCGATACTCATGCCCGCACCATCAAAAAGAGCGGAGAGTTCTATGCCCGCATGATTGTCGAACATGGTATCACCGGAGAAATGGCGGCAGAGGTGGAAAAGGAGGTCTATCCCAATGGCTGATACCCCTTGGTGGAAGCAAAAAGTTATTTATCAGATCTATCCCATGAGCTTTTGCGATAGCAATGGTGATGGTATTGGCGACCTACCGGGTATCATTTCCCGGCTGGATTATCTGCAAAAGCTCGGTGTCGGTGCCCTGTGGCTTTCACCGGTCTATCCCTCACCCAATAAGGATAACGGCTATGATATCAGCGATTACTGCAATATCCACCCCAATTATGGTACGCTGCAGGATATGGATACCCTCATTGCAGAAGCAAAAAAGCGGGACATCCGCATTATTATGGATCTTGTTATCAACCACACCAGCGATCAGCATGAATGGTTCCAGAAGAGCCGCCGCCGCATAGAACCCTACACCGATTATTACATCTGGCGGAAAGGGGAAAAGGGCAAAAAGCCCACCAACTGGGGTAATTTCTTCGGTGGAGATTGCTGGGAGTACGATGACCTGCGTGGGGAATATTATCTTCATCTTTTCGCTAAGGAACAGCCTGACCTCAACTATCACAATGAAGCAGTCATCGAAGCGATTGAAGAAGCCATGCATTTTTGGCTGGAGCGGGGTGTGGCAGGCTTCCGTTGCGATGTCATCAATATCATCTACAAGGAAGCCATCAAAAACGGTAAGTGGCGTCCTGCCCTCACCGGCAGCGAGTATTATCTCTCCACCCCCGGCTGCCATCGGGTGCTGCACCGTCTCCATGAAGATGTGCTCGCCAAGTATGATGCCTTTACGGTAGGGGAGACGGTTTTTGTTACGCCTAAAATGGCGGATGACCTAGTCAATCCCGCCCGTGAGGAACTTTCCACGGTATTTGCCTTTGAGCACATGGAAACCGACTGCTATAAAATCAAATGGTTTCTGCGCCGTTTTAGTCCGGATCGATTCTTTGCCTGCTTGACCAAGTGGCAGAAGGCTCTGCCGTGGAATACCGTTTATCTTGAAAACCACGATCAGCCCCGCTCGGTTTCTCGCTTCGGTAATGATACCCAATATCATGATGAAAGCGCCAAGGCACTTGCCACGCTCGTTCTTACCTTGAGGGGAACACCGTTTCTGTATGAAGGGCAGGAGATCGGTATGACCAATTTCGATTTCTCCGACATGGAAAAGGTACAGGATGTAGAATCCATCAATATCTGGAATATGGGCAAGCGGCTGCACCTGCCGCGCTCACTGCGCTGGCGCATGATTAAGACCAAAAGCCGCGATAATGCCCGCACCCCCATGCAGTGGAATGACAGCCCCAATGCGGGCTTTACTACTGGTACGCCGTGGCTTTCGGTCAATGGCAACTACCCCCGCATCAATGCCGCCCGGCAGGAGAATGCGCCAAACTCTGTTTTAGCGTATTACCGGCAGTTGATTGCTTTCCGTAATGGCAGTGAGATTCTACAAGCAGGTGATTTTTCCGAATTATATCGCAAGGATGGAGTTTATGCTTACCGCCGCAGTCTAAATGTCGAAAGCCTTATTGTTGTTATCAGCCTTTCTACAAAGGAACGACCCAATCCCGTTTCAGGCACCGTTGTCCTTTCCAACTACGGTCGGCAGGAAAGTCCCGCCTGCCTTTCTCCTTATGAAGCACTCATTCTGCGGGAGGTGTAGGCTATGAGACATATCACTCAGCAGGAAAATACCTTTCTGCTTTCCACCGCTCATACTGCTATGCTGCTTCAAATTACAAAGTACGGTCATGTGGAACTGCTGCATTACGGCATGCCGGTATCCATAGAAGACGCCGCGGCCTTGGCAGCCCGCCGTACTATGCCCTATGGCAGCCAGGTGATGTATACCGAAGAAGACCCCACCTACTGCCTCGATAATATTCCTCTTCTCTGGTCGGGGGTTGGCAAAGGCGATTTTCGCATTTCTCCCATTGAACTGGAATTGCCGGACGGCACCCTTACCACTGATTTCGTCTATGAGGATTGTACCCTCCGTGCAGGGACGCTGCCCGCTGTGGGGTTGCCTGCTGCCTACGATGAAAGCGGTGAAGCGGAAACGCTGGTGCTTTCCCTCAGGGAAAAGAAATTTGCCCTGCGGCTGGAGCTCATTTTCACCGTGTTCCCTGCGGCAGATGCCATCACCCGCCGCACTGTTCTTTACAATGACGAAACTGTTCCAATTACTGTTCATAGCCTGATGAGTCAGCAGATCGATCTCCAACAGCGAGAGTATGAGATGCTTACCCTTGATGGTGACTGGATCAGCGAAGCGCATGTGCATACCCGGTCGGTGCAGCCGGGGCGGCTGGTCAATGAAAGCACCACCGGCTTTTCCTCCAACCGGCACAATCCCGGCGTGATCCTACTGGAACAGGGAACAGGAGAGAATACCGGTCTTGCCTATGGCTTTAATCTATTGTATAGCGGCAGCCATTACACTGCTGTGGAGCGCTCTCCGCGTGACTTTGTCCGGATTGTCTCCGGTATCCAGCCGCAGGGCTTCTGCTGGCGGCTTCCCGCAGGGGAAATTTTCCGTGCACCGGAAGCGGTGATGACTTTTTCCAATGAGGGCCTAAATGGCCTTAGCGGCAATTTTCATCGCTTTGTACGGCAGCATATCCTGCGTGGAAATTGGAAGGAAAAACCTCGTCCGGTCTTGCTTAATAACTGGGAGGCGTACTTCTTTGATTTTACCGAAGCGAAATTGCTTTCCCTCGCCAAACAGGCCAAAGCGGTCGGCGTCGAGCTGTTTGTCCTTGATGACGGCTGGTTCGGGGCGCGAAACAGTGATACAGCGGGGCTTGGCGATTACACCGTCAACCGCAAAAAACTCCCCGGCGGCATCGAGGGCCTGGCGCAGAAGATCACAACGATGGGCCTTCGCTTCGGCTTATGGTTTGAACCGGAATCTGTTAATCTGGAGAGTGAGTTGTACCGCACCCACCCAGAGTGGGCCTTACAGCAGCCGGGACGGCAGCCCTCTATGGGACGGCACCAGCTCCTGCTTGATCTTACCCGTCCTGAGGTGCGGGATTATATCGTTCACCACATTACCCATCTTTTGGACCATTGCCCCATCACCTATGTCAAGTGGGATATGAACCGCCACATGAGCGATCTTTATTCCGCTGTCACGGCGGGCGGGGAGCTGCCCCACCGCTATATGCTGGGGCTTTACGAGGTGCTGGAACGCATCTTTACCCCTCGCCCCCATATCCTTTTGGAGACCTGCTCCTCCGGGGGCAACCGTTTTGATCTTGGTATGCTGTGCTACTCGCCGCAGATTTGGTCGAGTGATGATACCGACCCAGTTGAGCGTCTTTCCATTCAGGAAGGCCTCAGCCATTTCTACCCGCCCTGCACCATGGGCGCCCATGTTTCACAGTCGCCCCATCAGCAGACTCTAAGACAGACACCGCTTTCCACCCGTTTCAATGTCGCTGCCTTCGGTGTTCTGGGATATGAATTAGATTTGGGCGAGCTTTCCCCGCAGGAGAAAAATCAGATCGCCGCGCAGATAGAATGGTACAAAAAATACCGCCCCACCCTGCAATACGGCGATTTCTTCCGTGTTCCCACTCGTCGTCAGGGGCTTGTCAGTTGGGCGGCGGTCGCACCGGATAAGAAACAGGCTGCTGTCCTGCTGGCGCAGCGGCTTTGTACGGCGGCTCCTCCAGCGGACTATCTCACGGTTCCGGGGTTGAAGTCGGAGGCCAGATACCGTGTTGTTGCCGTACCGCAGCAGGTGGCGGTTGCTCGGTTCGGTGGCTTGGTCAAGCACATTGCCCCGGTCAAGCTTTCCAACGATGGCCTGGTGCTGCGCACGGTCAATCGTCACTACGCCCTGCCGGATGGCAGCTTCACCGCCATGGCTTCCGGTGCGGCATTGGCCAGCGGTATTCCGCTCAATGATCAGTTTCTTGGAACAGGCTACCATAAAGATCTGCGCCTTTGGGGGGATTTTGGTTCCCAGCTATATCTCGTCGAGCAACTCGGCGAAAATGAGGAGGATAACACCAAATGAATAAACTGGATAGAAGAAATATGATTTTCTTCGGACTTGGTACCATTGGGCGGGATATGTTCTATGCCTTTGAAGCTAATGCCCTCATTTACTACCTTTCCAATGTTCTCAGCCTGCCGTTAGGCGTCTTTTTGGCTACCAGCATGGTTTTTACTGTGCTGCGTGTCTTTGATGCTCTGAACGACCCGCTGATGGGTCTGCTGGTGGATAATACTCGCTCCCGTCACGGACGCTTTAAGCCCCCGATGGCGCTGGGGGCCTTGGCGGGCGGTGCTTGCTACCTTGTCCTTTTTGCCGATTTTGGTTTGCGGGATTATTGGTTTGTGGCGGTGTTTGCCATTGCCTATATTTTGTGGGATATTTTCTATGGCCTCAATGATATTGCATACTGGTCCATGCTGCCCTCCCTTTCGGTAGAGCAGAAGACCCGTGAAAAGATGGGCGCCTTTGCCCGCATCTGCGCCAATATCGGTATGTTCTCCATCATGGTCGGCTGGGAGCCCATTACCTCCGGTATGGGCAATACCCCCAAGGCGTGGTTTACCGTGGCACTCGCCGTTACCATTCTCATGCTGCTGTTCCAGCTCTTCACACTGTTCGGTGTCAGGGAACGCAAGGATATGTTCCGGCGCGAGGAGGAAAAAACCACCCTGCGTGGCATGTGGGAAGTCCTCACCAAAAACGATCAGCTCCTGTGGACCACCCTTGCCATGTCACTCTTTAACATCGGCTACATGAGTACCACTACTATGGCCATTTACTACATGCAGTATGTTTACGGCAATAAGGATATGTACGCGGTGCTGGCGGCGGTCGTTGGCATGGCGCAGCTGCTGGCGCTGGTCATCTTCCAGTCTTTCTCCAAGCGGATGCCGCGCGAGAAATTGTATCTTTTGGCTACTATCCTTGTTATGATCGGCTATGCCATCTTCTTCTTTGCTGAGGTCAGCATTATCCTCATCGCTGTGGGCGCTTTGTTTATCTTTATCGGCCAGGCGTTCATTCAGCTGCTTATGCTCATGTTCCTGGAGGACACCATCGAGTACGGCCAGTGGAAAAACGGTAAGCGCAGTGAGAGCATTACCCTCTCGGTGCAGCCGCTTATCAATAAAATCGGCGGCGCTGTTTCCATGGGCATCACCAGTCTGATGTTGGTCTGGTCTGGTATTAAGGTCGGCGAGACTGCGGCGGAGAGTATCTCGGCGAGCGGCCAGTTCACCGTCAAGCTTATGATGATCGTTCTGCCTGTGGTGTTCATTCTGGCAGGTTATATCATCTATCGCTGCAAGTTTAAGATCAATAAGGAAATGTATGACCGAATTATCAGTGACCTGCGGGTGCGTGGCGAACTGCACGCCGAACCGGCAGATGTTGTTGAAGTGACAGAAACAGTCGAAGTAAAAATCACTAAGGAATAAATAATATAAAAAACGGCTCCTAACCCATCGCAGGGCAGGGAGCCACTTTTCTGTTTTCCTGTTTCATTCCAGCGGAGGAAAAAATCGGTTCCGGCTATGTCGCTTCCCTCAACAGGCGCCAGCCCGCCTTTCGTCGGGCGCTAGCCTGTTTTCGGTGGCTCATTGCCGTCTCCCGCTTTTTCCTCTCCGCCTTACTTTCACTCCGCCACGATCCCCTCAGTGTCCACCGCAAGCTCCATGATATTCCAGCGGTGTTCTAAGCGTTTGCATTTCTCAGCAAATTGGGCAGCAAAGCTTGCTTCATCGGTCAGTGCCAGTAGGGTAGGGCCTGCCCCGCTGATGCAAAAGGCGATCGCTCCGCATTGCTCCGCCGCCGCTTTTACTTTGCCATATTCGGGGATCAGGTTCTCCCGATAGGGCTGGTGCAGACGGTCACGCAGCGCCATGGCAATCAGCTCACGGTCGCCGCTGCCCAGCGCTCCCGCCAGTACCGCTGCATGGGAGGCATTGTAGACGGCATCTGTAAAGGCTACCTTTTTGGGCAGCACGGCACGCGCCAGGTGGGTGCTTAGTTCAAAGTTCGGTATCGCTGCTACCCACCGCAGCGTGGGAGAAAGCGGCAGCCGCACCGTGCGGGGGATCCCGTCCTCCACCAGGCTGGCGGTCAGCCCGCCATAGATAGCAGGAGCCAGATTATCAGGATGGCCTTCTATTTCATTAGTCACCTCCAACAGTTCGGCAGGGGGGAGGGGAGAACCATGCAGCAGGTTTGCGGCGGCGGCTCCGCCCGCAATCAGTGCCGCGCTGCTGCCCAGTCCGCGGCACACCGGTATTTCGGCTTCTATGGTCAGCGACAGCCCCTCATCGGGCAGTCCCAGCCTTTTTAATACAGCGCGATAGCCCTGTACGGCAAGATTGTCTTCATTTTGGTACGCGGCAGGGCAGCCGCAGATGCGCAGCTCTCCGGCAGGCAGTACTTCGCAGGTAATATAATTATACAGCGCCAGCGCACAACCCATGCTGTCAAAGCCCGGCCCAATATTGGCCGTGGTGGCCGGCACTCGTATCGTGATTTTTTCCATGTCAGTCCCCCATTTTGCGACGCACATAGTCAGCCATTTCGTTTACTTCTATACAGTCATGGTGCAGCACCGACAGCGTTTCCAATTCCGCCAAAGGGGTAGGCACTGGCACTCCGGTTAGTGTTTGCAGTTCCGCCATTTCAGCAAAGGCGTCATTCGGCACCTTCTGCCCCAAGGCTGCCAGCACTGCCGGTGCAAATTTATATGGCGAAGCGGTACTCAGCACCACCGTCTGTCCGCATAATACGGCTTTGTGCTGCTCCGCTACCGCCCACGCCACCGCCGTGTGCGGGTCAAGCAGGTACTTGTCCCGCTCCCACACCGTCTTTATCGTCTCGGAGGTCATTGTGTCGTCGCAGCATCCGCACAGGAATACCTTCTGTATCTTTTTCAGCAGCGTATCGCCGATCTGATACCACCCCTGTCCGTCCAGCTCTTGCATCTTCTCTGCCACCATTTTAGCGTCGCCGCCGCTTGCCAGATATAAAAGCCGCTCCAGATTGCTGGAGACCAGAATGTCCATCGAGGGCGAGGAGGTCTTGTAAAAAGGTCGCCGCCGGTCATAGCGCCCCGTCGTTAGGAACTCCGTCAGCACATTGTTGGCATTGCTGGCACACAGCAGTTTGCCTACCGGCAGTCCCATGCACTTGGCAAAATAGCCCGCCAAAATATCACCAAAATTGCCGGTCGGGACCGAAAAATTCACCGGTTCGGTCGGATTTATTTTTCCGGCGCGGCAAAGTGTTGCCCAGGCGTACCAATAGTAGATGATCTGCGGGGCCAGCCGCCCGATATTGATGGAGTTGGCGCTGGAAAGTTCCGCTTTTTCTGTCGGCTTTACCTCGGCAAAGATGTGCTTTACTCCAGTCTGCGCGTCATCAAAATTGCCGCGTACCGCCGCCACCGAAACATTTTTTCCACGCTGTGTCACCATCTGCCGTTCTTGTATTTTGCTTACGCCATCCTTAGGATAGAATACCACAATGGAGGTGCTGGTCACATCGCAGAAGCCTTCCAGTGCTGCTTTGCCAGTGTCACCGCTTGTCGCGGTTAGGAACACCGTCTTGGCCTTATCATTCAGCAGCTGCTTCGCACCTGTGATAAGATATGGCAGCAAGGAGAGTGCTACATCCTTAAAGGCGCAAGTTGGCCCATGAAAGAGCTCTAGTACATGGTAATCGCCGACCATAACCAGCGGTGTTATGTCGGCAGTGTCAAATTTTCCGTAAGCCGCTGCAATCATTGGCCGCAGCATTTCTGGAGTGTAATCCGGCAGCAGCCGCACCAGTACGGCCTCCGCCATCCCGGCAAAGTCTTTCTGCAGCATTTCTGCTGGATCCAGCGGCAGAGTGGCCGGGTCACACAGGTACAATCCGCCATCGGGCGCTATGCCGCGCAACACCGCTTCGGCAGGGCTGGCAGTCTGTTTATGATTTCTGGTGCTGTTATATTGCATAGGAGTCTCCTTTTCTGCATCACCATACCGGGTGAAAGCCCCCGGCAAGTCTTGCTTTCAATCTTCTCATATGATATACTGTTTTTCAACGAAATACAAGTGATTTTTAAGGAGAAACAATCGTATCTCTATAAACAACACATTTTACAGGAGGAAAAAAGATATGGTAGTTGCCATTCTTGGCCACGGAACGGTTGGCGGTGGTGTATATGAACTGCTGAAGAACCGCAGCGATATTACAGTAAAATATGTATTGGACCGCAGCCCCATTGCAGAATTAGGTGCTGTTTCGGTCACTGATTTTTCCACGATTTTGAATGATGGGGAAGTGGATACCGTCGTGGAGGTCATGGGCGGTTTGGAGCCTGCCCATGAATATATGGTAGCCGCCATGCGCGCCGGCAAAAATATTGTCACCGCCAATAAGCATCTGCTTGCCGCCTATTATGATGAACTGACCACTCTTGCCAAAGAAACCGGTATCGGTTTCCGCACTTCGGCTGCGGTTGGCGGCGGCATTCCCTGGCTGCCCAATCTGCAGCGGCTCAAGCGCATTGGCGCCGTCAATGAGATTTGCGGCATTATGAATGGTACCACTAATTATATCCTCAGTATGATGCATAAGAAGGGCTATGATTACGAGAGTGTTCTGCACGATGCCCAAAGCTTCGGATATGCCGAAGCGGATCCCACTGCCGATATTGAAGGCTATGATATTCAGCGTAAGCTCATGATCAGCGCCAATATTGCCTTTGATGCCAGCCTGACTGAGCAGCAGGTGCCGGCCGCCGGGATTGCCGGTATCACCCGGGAAGATATTGCCGGCTTCAATGAAATGGGCTATGTCTGCAAGCTGTACGCTACCGCTAAGCGTGTCGCCGATGGAGCAATTCTTGCAGTGGTAGAACCCACCCTTTTTAAGGCAGAAACACTGGAAGCAGCTGTCCCCGCCAATTATAATCTCATCACCGCCGTTTCGGAATACGCTGGTCGGCAAAGCTTCTTTGGTGAAGGAGCCGGCCGCTGGCCCACAGCCGCTGCCGTTGTGCAGGATCTTCTTGATCTCTGCGAGAGAAAGCAAGGCTTCTATACACAGCTGTCCCAGCCGCTGCCTTCCAATAATATGTGTGAAGAGCGCCGGTACTATGTCCGTTATATCGTGGATACCTGGTTCATGGATGGTTGTGTGGAAAAGCGCTGGGGTAATGGCGTTCTTACCCGTCCGGTTTCTCCGGCGCAGATGCACTCCTGGTATGTGGAAGCCCGCAGCAATGATCCCGGCATCTTCTTCGCTGCGCTGCAGGGTTAAGGGAAAGGAATGCCTATTATGTTAAAAGTAGTTAAATTTGGCGGTTCCTCCCTGGCCGATGCTGCTCAGTTCGAAAAAGTCCGCCAGATTATCACAGCTGATCCAGCCCGCCGGGTTGTGGTTGTTTCTGCACCCGGCAAGCGCTTTTCCGCAGATCACAAGATTACGGATTTACTTTACCTTTGCTATGCCCATCTTCAGTACGGCGTCAGCGCCGAAGGGGTATTTGGTATGGTGGTGGAGCGCTATCGTTCCATTGCGGCCGATTGTGGCCTTTCTGCTGATATCGATAAAGAGTTTTTGGCCCTTTATGAAAAGATGCAGCAGGGCATCAGCCAGGATGAGCTGGTCTCCCGCGGCGAATATTTCGCTGCCCGCCTTATGGCGGAATACCTCGGCTTTGATTTTCTCGATGCCGCCGAATGGCTCCAGTTTTCCTTCGATGGCCAAATTGACCGGGAGCATTCCTACGAAGCGCTTCGCCGCATAGCAGAAGACCGCAGCGTAGTCATTCCCGGTTTTTACGGCGTCATGCCGGATGGCCATATTAAGGTGCTCAGCCGTGGCGGAAGTGATGTGACCGGTGCTTTGGCGGCAGCGGCATTGGGGGCCGATGTATACGAAAACTGGACCGATGTTTCCGGTATTCTTATGGCGGATCCCCGCATTGTGGAAAATCCCCGCCCCATCGAGCGCATCACCTATAACGAGCTGCGGGAGCTTAGCTATATGGGAGCGCAGGTCCTGCACGAGGCCAGTGTTTTTCCAGTTCGCCAGGCGGATATTCCGCTGAATATCCGCAACACCAATGATCCGGGCCATCCCGGTACCCTCATTCGGGAGCATTTTGAGGATGAACTGGAAAGCGAAAAGAACCGTTTCATCACAGGCATTGCCGGCCGCCGCAATTTTTCTATCATTACGATGGCGAAGAACGGCCTGTCTTCCTCCATCGGCAGCCTGCGCCGGGTATTGGAAGTATTTGAACGGCATAATCTGAATGTGGAGTACACTCCATCTGGGATAGACAGTGTTTCACTGGTTGTGCAAAGCGGAAAAGCAGCCTCCTGCCTTTACTCTATTTTGGGCGAACTGCAAAAGGAATTCCGCCCGGATAAACTGCAGGTGGCGGAAAATATATCTATTGTGGCGGCAGTTGGCCGCAAGATGGCGTTCCGCCCTGGTATTTCCGGCAAGATCTTTGCCGCTCTGGGTGAAAACGGTATCAGCATCCGCATGATTAGCCAAGGTCCAGAGGAGCTCAACATCATTGTGGGCGTGGATAACGCTGACTTTGAAAAAACGGTGCGTGTACTTTACGAAAGCTTTGTCAGATGACCGAGAGGAGAGAACATGCCATGAAAAATCCGAATGTGACTATACTGGGCGCCACCGGCGCGGTGGGCCGGGAGATGCTTAAAATCCTGGAGGAGCGCAGTTTCCCTATTGGTGAACTGCGCTGCCTGGCCAGTGCCCGCAGTGTCGGCAAAAATCTGTCTTTTGCAGGGCGAGAAATCATGGTAGAAGAGGCAACGGATGCTGCCTTTACTGATGCAGATATTGTGCTGGGCGCAGCCGAGAATGATATTGCCCGTCGTTTTGCCCCGGCAATCAAGGCGACTGGTGCAGTATTTATTGATAATTCCAGTGCCTTCCGTATGGATGAAGATGTTCCGCTAGTTGTTCCGGAAATCAACCCGGAAGACGCTCTGCATCATCATGGCATCATTGCCAATCCAAACTGCTCCACCATCATCACTCTGGTAGCGGTTGCGGCACTGCGCCGTCTTTCACCGATTACCAGTATGGTGGCTGCTACATACCAGGCGGTTTCCGGTGCCGGTGCCGGTGGCCCGGTGGAGCTGGAAGCCGAGGTGGACGCCCTGTATAAAGGCGAGCCGGTACAGCCCCATATATTCCCGTATCAGATTGCCTATAATCTTATTCCCAAAATCGGAAGTCAATCGTATGAAGGCTATACTTCCGAGGAAATGAAGCTCCAGAATGAGGGCCGAAAGATCCTGCACTTGCCGGAAATGAAGGTCAGCTGCACCTGTGTACGGGTGCCGGTTGTGCGTTCCCACTCCATCGCAGTTACGGCACGCTTTGAACGCCCCATTTCGGTAGAGGAAGCTCGTGCAGCGACTGCGGCAGCTCCCGGCTGCCGCCTGGTTGATGAACTTTCGCAGGATGTTTATCCCATGCCGCTGGATACCAGCGATCAGGATCTGGTGTATGTTGGCCGCATTCGTCCCGACCTTACCAATCCCAATGGCCTCTGTCTTTGGTGCTGCGGCGATCAGATTCGCAAGGGTGCTGCCACCAATGCTGTACAGATTGCCGAATTACTTCTTTAATTCCGTATTTTTCGCCGTTTCCATGCTGGGAGCGGCGAATTTTCTTTTTGTTCACAATTTTACCTGGAAAAACCCTTGACAAAAGCCACTTCATACGCTATTCTTATTACAGAACAACGCAAACGGGAAATGCGTTGTACTCCTTTGATTTGGCTTCACCAGAAAACTTATGCAGAAAAAGATGCACGGCTCACCACCGTGCGTCTTTTTTGTTGTTTTACAGACAGGGGAAAGACTTTCCTCATTTCTCACCGGCTTTGATAAGGATATCATGGCTGACCGGACGGTAAAATAGCTGTTCAATTTTTTGTGGTTCTCTCGTTTGTCCCAAGATCCACATCAGCTTGGTAACCGCGGCTTCTGTGGTCATATCGTAGGCCTCCAGTACATCTAGGCCGGTCTTTAACCGATTGCCCACATGATATAGAAGTAAGTCACTGCCTTCATTAGGGACTTGAGTAGTCATTACAACAGTTTTCCCGGCCCGAACAGCGTTGCTGATCACATCGTAATAGCTCTTTGCACCGGCAGTCGGGATACCGCCTACACCGAAGCTTTCGATAATAACACCATCTTTTTTGCTTAGCATAAATTCCAAAAAATCTGCTTCCAACCCCGGTACCAGTTTGATCAGTCCCACAGAGGGGTCTAATTTATCGCTGAATACCGGTTTTTCTCGATATTCCTGGGTGATGTAATTCAGCAGTCGACCGTCTTGAATGACAGCCAGCTCAGGGTAATTGATGCTGGAAAACGCCTGAAAGCTCTTGGAGTGTGTTTTGCGTGCGCGGGTCCCTAGGATCACCCGACCATTGAATACGATAGAAACCCCGTGGGCATCCTCGTTGGCGGCGTAATGGAAGGCATCCACCAGGTTGGTTTTGCTATCGGTGATCTCCAAATTGATGGGTTTTTGGCTGCCGGTCAGTACAATGGGCTTTTTGCTGTACTGAATAAGGTAACTTAACGCGGCAGCAGTATAAGCCATTGTATCGGTACCGTGTGTTAATACAAAACCATCATAGTGGTTATATTCCTTTCGGATGGAATCCGCCATTCGCTTCCAGTGCTCCGGGGCGATGTTGGTGCTATCCAGATTGCACAACTGCAAGCAGTCCACACTGCAAAAGCCGGAAATATCAGGGCAGTAGTGTAGGATTTGCTCGGTAGTCAGTTGTGGAGAAAGCCCACTTTCGGTGATTTCGGAGGCAATGGTACCACCGGTGCCCAGCATCAGGATCTTCTTCATAGGGAACCTCTTTTTGCATGAAAAGTTTTTAATTATTATCAGTATACTCTAAAAACGAGTCACTGTCCATGAAAACAAACAATATCACCAAATAATCAGAGAAATTTTCAGTAACCATTTTGGAGGAAATCGTAGGCGGTGTACTGTCGAAAAAAGTCGATATCCGATATAATGAATGAGGATGGAAACGGGAAGCAAAAATTTGATCACCAAAATTTAATGATGACATCGGAGGGTATGACATGAGATCAGGAAAAATGTGTGGGCTCTTAATGAAAGCGTTTCTGGCCGTTTTGATGCTCTTTGTCACAGCTGCAGCAGTAGAAGTGTATTGGGAAGATGAGTTCGACGAGGCAATTGCCAATCAGTGCGAAAGTATTATCCTTAAGGAGGAGTACCTCAATATGGATTTTGGAGAAGCAATTGTGGTTGATTTTGATACAGTTTTGGATTTGGATGGACATGAGCTTACAGCTTGTTTCAAAATCAAGGACGGTGCCAAAATGACGATCAAAAATGGTATGCTCAATATCTCTGCTTACCCAATTATAGAAGTTTGCGGCAGCGATAATGAGGAACGCCCAACAGTCTTGATTCTGGAAAATTTGAAAATCGAGGCATCCCGAGGTATCCAAATCAATAATGATGGCTATACCCGTGTTGAGGTCAATAATACAGAAATGCAGGCACTTAGTTACCGTGGTTGGTGTCTGCAAATATCCAATGCGGTTGTGGGAAATACGGGTGTTGATGTTCTTTTGGATGGTGGTGACTTATTTAGCGCGCAAGGGTATGTCGTTGAATGCAACGGTGATGCAGAGGTTTCTATTAAGAATGCTAAGCTGGGTGGCGCGGCCGGTATTTTGATGCAGGCGGGGAGCCTCACGATGGAGAATACAGCTCTTGTTACAGAAAACAACTCTACGAATCCGAGCATCCCCACCAACACCATTGCATTTACGCCGGCCACTAATGCTGCCCGTGTTATTCTCACGCTTGGCCCCGGCAATCAGATCAGCAGCAAAAGCGGTGCAATTTTTCATATTGTTCCTGCGGCACAAGGCGGTGTTACTGCACAAATCGCTATTACCGGCGGAACCTTCATTACGGAAAATGGATACCCACTGTTTTCTGCTCCAGAGGAGATAGGGAAAATCGTTGGGATTAGCGGCGGCAGCTTTCCGGATATTTCCCCGGAAGAATCCGCTGCGCTGGCCCCCTGTCTGAATGACAACATGGCGGTGGATGAGTATGGAAATATTGTTGCTAAGTCGCAGGAAGTGGGTGTCATTATCGTACAAACTGATGAAGAAGACCGGACGCAATCAAATCCCAGCACGGGTGCACCCATTAATGTAATAGGTCAATGGATATGTTCAATTGTATGCTGGATGCTTTCCGGAGCAAGATAGACATTTTCTGCTTGCTATGTTATAATTTGTACGAAAGGGGAGATGCGAAATGAACCCAAACGAGTTTCCGGAGCTGCGTTCATTTTTTAATGAAAAAGAGCAGATCATTGCCATGCCGGCTAAACGAAAAAAACTGCTTTTGGCGGTCTACTATCTTTCCGATAAAATAGAGTCCGGCCGGGATTATACGGAATCGGAGATTAACGACCTGCTGGATGGCTGGACAACTTTCCATGATCCAGCCATCCTAAGGCGGGAGCTGTATAATACTTGCCTGCTGGAACGCACGACCGATTGCCGCCGCTATTGGAAAGCAGAAAACATTCCTCCTTTGGCGGAATACATGGCAAAGTACACCTAGACAAAACAGAGCCATCAGTTAACTGGTGGCTCTTGCGCTTTTCTCTAATTAAATATATTAAAAATAAATGACACTAAGTTATTTTATCATGTTCTATTTCACATAAATGGTTGCATTGTATTGAATGTGATGGTAGAATTAGGATGAAAATTATGAAGTATAGTTCCAACAATCCCCTAGGGGATTCTACTCCAATTATCAAAATGAAAGTGGGAACCTATGCAATACACTAGCACTGGTGTTAATACAATTCAGTCTGCCTCATTTGCGGTCACCATGTCAATTAAGGTCGTGGATTCTGCTGCGCAGTAGCTCCCAACTGAGGAGCTACCTGTTGTTGAGCTTATGAGAAAGCCGAATCCTGTGCGGATCACACCTTTGAAGGTGACAGCAAGTACTGCAGTAATCAGTGCAGCTACACCAAGTCCACCGGTTCTATCACCATCATCACCTGCCCCGATAGAAACAATAACGGCACCAAGGAGAACCCCGGTACCGGTGCGGCTCCTGGTAACATTGGCTAGGTCTTTGTTGGCCTGGCAGCCGTAGACGCTCTCTGCTTCGGCGCTAAAAAGTTCACTAAAAAAGATGAAGAGTAATCCCTAAGCACTAAAATATGGCCCACCCCGAATTCCCTTCGAGGTGGGCCTTTCTTCTATTCTGCTCATAGCTCCATCTGCTTGCCCAGATAGCTTGCCGCCGCCGCTATAAGCTTCTGTTCGGCCTCGCCGGGACGGTCATTCTCCTTGTTTTGCAGGAACATCACACTGCCGCATACATCCCCGGAGGAGATGATAGGGGACTGCGCCAGTGCGTAATAGGCCATGCCTTCAATGGGCTGCAGGGGCTGCCCATCGCCCGCCATATAGCTTTTGCGGTTCTCAATGTGATCCTCCAGGCCCGGTGATACCCTGCGCTCCAGCACCTCCCGCCGGCTGATGCCGCTGACCGCCACCACATGGTCTCGGTCGGTGATGAGTACCGGATAACCGGCCGTCCGGAACAGTACCTCGCAGTACTGCGCCGCAATGCTGCCCAGTTCACTGATAGGGGAATACTTCTTAAAAATGACCTCGCCTTCGTTGCTCACAAAGATCTCCAGCGGGTCGCCCTCACGGATACGCATGGTCCTGCGGATCTCTTTGGGAATTACTACTCTCCCCAAATCATCAATGCGCCGTACAATTCCAGTAGCTTTCATATCTATTCAAACTCCCTCTCCATTTATTTGCTGTGCGGATAGTTTTTGCTGAATTAACAGAAATATACCGGTCCGGCATCAAAAGCGTGGCAAATGTACTATTTCTGTTCATTTCGGCATTTTACAATGAGATTTTACACAGAATTTACTTTGTAAAGTTGTTGTTCCATACATTGCGGAAGTATGATACAATAAAATGGAACGGATAGGGGGAAACACCATGATCTATTGTGTAGAAGATGATAGCAGCATTCGTGATCTGATGGTATATGCCCTGCGTGCAGCGGGTTTTTCCGCCGTTGGCTGCGCTGATGGTGAGGAATTTTGGCAGGCCATGCATCGGGAAACCCCGGAGCTAGTTATACTGGATATTATGCTGCCCGGCGAGGATGGCATCTCCATCCTGAAAAAGCTGCGGGCGGCACCCGTCACCGCTGATATTCCTGTCATAATGGCCACCGCCAAGGGTACGGAATATGACCGTGTTATCGGATTGGATCTAGGCGCGGATGATTATCTCACCAAACCGTTTGGTATGATGGAAATGGTCTCCCGCATTCGGGCAGTACTGCGCCGAGCCGGCCCCAAGTCCGCTCCAGCCGTTTTGCGGCAGGGCAGCATTCTCATGGATGAAGGCCGCCATGTGGTAGAGGTAAACGGTACGCCGGTTACCCTCACGCTCAAGGAGTACGATCTGCTGCGGCTGCTTTTGGAAAACCCTGGTCAGGTATTCAGCCGTGACCGGCTGCTCTCCGCCGTTTGGGGCACCGATTATTACGGCGAGACCCGCACGGTTGATGTCCACATTGGTACCCTGCGTACCAAGCTGGGCGCAGCAGGGGATATCCTGCAAACGGTGCGTGGTGTTGGTTATAAGCTGGAGGCCGACCATGAGTAAAAAAATCTTTCGTTCCATCTGGTTGGCAGCCCTTATAGTGCTTGTTCTCTCGCTGGTGCTCATCATGGGGGTGTTGTATAGCTATTTTACCGGTGTCCAGCAAAAGCAGCTTCGTATGGGAGCCGAAGTCGTAGCACAAGGTGTCGCCCTTGATGGAAAAGAATTCTTTGACGGACTTACTGCAGAAGATTACCGCATTACATGGATCGACGCTGATGGCACCGTCCTCTACGATAACCAAAGTGATGCCAGCAGTATGGAAAATCACCTGATGCGTGAGGAGGTTCAGCAGGCACTGCAAAATGGTACCGGCGAAAGTTCTCGATATTCCGATACGCTGGCCAGTCGTAATTTGTACTGCGCCCGTCTGCTCCCAGATGGCACCATTATTCGTCTATCTGCGGCACAGCATTCGGTATGGGTGCTGTTGGTCGGGTTTGCTCAGCCTATCTGCGTTATCCTACTGCTGGCACTGGTGCTGTCCTTCCTCTTGGCGTCCCGCCTTTCTCGTACTATTGTGGAACCCATCAACTCTTTGAACTTGGACGAACCCAGCCAGTATGTGGGTCGGGAGGAATACGCCGAGATTGAGCCGCTGCTGCGGCGTATGGCGCTCCAGCAGGCACAGATTCGTCAAGATCAGGATAAGCTGGAAAAAAGCTCGCAGATCCGTCAGGAGTTCACCGCGAATGTTTCCCACGAGCTCAAGACCCCGCTGCATGCAATTTCCGGCTATGCTGAACTGATGGAAAACGGTATGGTGCAGCAACAGGATATTAAACCATTTGCCCATAAGATCCGGCAGGAGTCCCTGCGTTTGACCGCTTTGGTGGAGGATATCATCAACCTTACCAAGCTGGATGGCGGCGCGGCCGGAATGCAGCGCCAACAGGTAGATCTTTACCGCATTGCGGAAAATGCCGTCGACAGTATTCAAGCTGCGGCGGCAGAAGCCCATGTGGATCTTACTTTACGGGGGGAATCTGCCTTTGTGGATGGTATCCCGCCGGTGCTTTACAGTATGATCTTTAATCTCTGCGATAACGCCATCAAGTACAATCATCCCGGCGGTAGTGTCAAGGTTCAGGTGATGAGCTACCCCGATGATGACCGTGTTATTGTCGCCGATACAGGTATCGGTATCCCGGAGGAAAGCCGTGATCGCATCTTTGAGCGTTTTTACCGGGTAGATAAAAGCCGCTCCAAGGAAGTAGGCGGCACCGGACTGGGACTCTCCATCGTCAAGCATGCCGCGCTCATCCATCATGCTGCAATCGTTGTGGATAGCACGCCCGGCAAGGGAAGCACCTTTACTGTAATATTCCCCAAAAAGAAATGAAAGAAGAGTGATTGTTTGACCTACGAAGAGATCCGCCAGAATGAAGCCGTCAATACCTACATCCGCCAGGCGGATGCTGCCCTGGCCACACTGGGCTTTACTGAGCATAGCTTTGCCCATGTGACACTGGTGGCCGAAAAAGCAGGTTATATTCTGCAAACACTTGGCTATCCGGAACGCACTGTGGAACTGGCCAAGATTGCCGGTTATCTGCATGATATCGGCAATCTTATCAACCGGGTCGACCATAGCCAAAGCGGCGCTATTATGGCGTTCCGTATTTTGGATCACCTCAAGTTTGAGCCGGAGGAGATTGCCATTATCGTTTCCGCCATCGGTAACCATGATGAAGGCACCGGCGTGCCGGTCAGTCCGGTAGCGGCGGCCCTCATCCTGGCCGATAAGAGCGATGTGCGCCGAAACCGTGTGCATAATACCGATCCCTCTACCTTTGATATTCACGATCGCGTCAATTACTCGGTCACAAAGGCAGAGCTGAAGATCAATGAGGCCCACACCCTCATCAAGCTCAAATTGACGGTCGATACTCATTTCAGTTCAGTCATGGATTACTTCGAGATCTTCATGCAGCGTATGCTGCTGTGCCGCAAGGCTGCCGAAACGCTTGGCCTCCAGTTTAAGCTCATGATCAATGAGCAACAGCTTATGTGATTCAATACTTGCCCATAAAAAAGAGCCGCTATAGTGCGGCTCTTCACTTTTACCGGCACTTTACATGGATTTTACAAAGTCTTGATAATGGTTTTGACCTTTCTTTATTATTCTTATCTTAGTTAAAAAGGAGAGTAAGGGAAAGGAATAATATAATGACTATTTTTAATGCATTGAACCTCATTGGCGGTCTTTGTCTGTTCCTCTTCGGCATGAATCTGATGGGCCAGGCCCTGGAGCGCCGGGCAGGCAGTGGCCTGCGCTCGTTGCTGGAAAAGATGACCCAAAACCGCTTGATGGGTCTGCTGGCCGGCCTTGGTGTTACCGCCGTTATTCAAAGCTCCTCGGCCACTACGGTTATGGTTGTCGGTTTCGTCAATTCCGGTTTGATGACGCTGCGCCAGTCCATCGGTGTTATCATGGGCGCCAATATCGGTACCACCGTTACGGCCTGGATCCTCAGCCTCTCCGGTATCGAGGGAAGCAGCCTTTTGGTGCAAATGTTTAAGCCCTCCACCTTTACGCCAATATTGGCGCTCGTCGGTATCATTTTGTATATGTTCTGCAAGGCAGATAAAAAGAAAGATACCGGAATGATTCTCCTGGGCTTTGCCACGCTCATGTTTGGCATGGAGGCCATGTCCTCTGCGGTTTCCAGCCTAAGAAATGTTCCGCAGTTCCGTGAAATTTTCCTCATGTTTTCCAATCCTATTTTGGGTGTTTTGGTCGGCGCGGTGCTCACTGGCATTATCCAGTCCAGCTCGGCATCGGTGGGTATCCTTCAGGCGCTGGCCAGCACGGGGCAGGTCACCTATGGTGCCGCTATCCCTATCATTATGGGACAGAATATCGGCACCTGTGTTACAGCGCTGCTTTCTTCCATTGGCACCAATAAAAATGCCCGCCGGGCAGCACTGGTCCACCTCAACTTCAATGTCATCGGTGCAACGGTTGGTATCGTCTTGTTTTATGTCGTTCGTGCCGTGGCAGCTCCGGCTTTGCTGGGGCAGGCTGCTAGCGAGTGGGGCATCGCAGTAGCCCATTCCATATTTAATATTCTTTGCACTGCGGTCCTCTTGCCAATGGGAGGTCTGTTGGAAAAACTGGTTCTTCGGCTGGTACCGGAAGGCAAACAGCCCCAGCGGGAGGCCGAACTGGACGAGCGCCTGCTGGCTACTCCGGCTCTTGCACTGGAGCGCTGCCGTACGCTCATTGCCGATATGGCCAGCTATTCGATGGAATCGCTGCGGGAAAGCTTGAACGCCATCACCGCCTATAATCAAAAATCCGCCGAACATATCCGTGAGGATGAAGCCAAGACTGACCATTACGAGGATATCATCGGCAGTTACCTGGTCAAACTCAGCGCCCGCAAGATAGGGGAGAGCGACAGTGCCCTTGCAGCAGAATATCTGCGGATCATTGGCGATTTTGAACGCATTGCCGACCACAGTGTAAACATTTTGGAATCGGCAGAGGAAATGCAGCAAAAAGGTATCGCTTTTTCTGCAGCCGCTCTGCAGGAATATTCCACCATGGCAGGCGCTGTTCGTGAAGTTACCGCTCTGGCTTATGATTCCTTTGTATCAGGCGATGTGCAGGCTGCCCGCCAGGTGGAGCCGCTGGAGCAGGTTATTGATGATCTCAAGGAGGAAATGCGTACTCGCCATATCCGGCGGATGCAGCAGGGCAGCTGCGGCATTGAAGCCGGCTTTATCTGGTCGGATCTCCTCACCAATCTCGAACGCGTCAGCGACCATTGCTCCAATATTGCCTGCTGTATGATAGAGGGTGATGACCACAACCTCCATCGTCACGAGGTTTTGCAAAGCATCCGCGGCAGCGGGGAGATTTTCGACCGCGAATATAGTTCCTACCGTCAAAAATATGCTCTCACAGCGGAATAATAACAAGACTGGGCTGCGGCAAATGCCGTGGCCTTTCCTTTACGCGTTTTTGACTTGAGATTCGGCATAACGGAACGACGGTCACGATGCGCGAAAGATTCGTTTATCTTCTTGACGCATAACGATTATAATGCTACGATATACCTAATTTCGATTTTATGAGGCAGGAGGTGCGGCAGTGGTGAACGATATTATATCTGTAAACGGAATAAGCAAATCATTCGGCCCCATCTCTGCCCTATGTGATGTTTCCCTTTCCGTGCAGCAGGGCCTCGTCACCGCTATCGTCGGGGATAATGGCTCCGGCAAATCCACCCTTATCAAGCTCCTTTCCGGCAATCTCGCACCGGATGCAGGCACCATCACGGTGGGGGGCAGGGAGCACACTCACCTCACCATTGCACAGGCCTTGCAGATGGGCATTCGCACCGTCTATCAAGACCTTTCCCTGGACGATTGGAAAAATAGTTATGAGAATATCTTTCTTGGCCACGAACGGATGCACGGCCCTTTCCTGGACCGCTGCCGTATGGAGCGGGAAGCCGCCGAACTGCTGAAGCGCCTGGAGATCACGATCCCAGACCTCACCCAGCCGGTCCGAGTGCTTTCCGGCGGCCAACGCCAGGGTATTGCCATTGCCCGTGCCATGCTGCAGCCCGGCCGTCTGCTTCTACTGGATGAACCCACCGCCGCTATGGGCATCCGGGAATCCCACCAGACCATGCAGCTGCTGCGCCGCCTGCGGCAGGAGGACCATACCCTCCTTATTGTCAGCCACGATATCTACCAGGTATTTGATGTCGCGGACCGTATTTTTGTTATGCGAGCCGGTCGCTGTATTGCCGATATTATGGCGAAGAATTCCTCTCCGGAGGAACTGCACCATCTTATCCTGGAGCGAGAACAGGGGGTGGCCGAATGAAGCGATTTTTCCGCCGCCACGCTACCCTATGGATGCTTATTGGCTTCTGCCTGTTGCTGGGATTGTTCCTCAGCCTGCGCACCGGCATCTTCTTTACCGGCAGGAATCTTATCAATATTCTGGAGGCCAATTCCTTTAAGCTATTGCTTGCCATCGGCATGACCTTCGTTATCGCTTCCGGCGGTATCGATCTTTCGGTTGGTTCCATTCTGTCTCTATCCGCTATCTTTACAGCCCTCTGTATGAAGCAGAATATCCCGGTTTGGCTGGCTATCCTCGTCGGTTTGCTTTCTGGGATTCTTATGGGACTTATAAATGGCGCGCTTATCCATTTTACCGGTATCAATGCGTTTATCATCACACTGGGCACTTCGTTTTTGTACCGGGGCTTGGCCCTCATCGTTACCCGCGGCACCCCGGTCAGTAAGCTGCCCGCTGTCTACCGCGCTTTTGGCGGCGGGGATATCTTCCAGGTGGAAAGTGGCGTATACATGGCCCTACTGGTGCTGCTCCTTTCCATCCCGCTCCTTTATAAGATGCGCTGGGGTCACTACATTACCACGCTGGGTGGCAACCCAGTGGCGCTGCGGCGCTGCGGGGTGCGCACCGGCGCCTGGCGGATTAGTACCTTTGCTGTGATGGGCTTCCTGGCTGCCCTGGCCGGAATCATTATCTCTGCCCGTCTTAATTCCGCCGAGCCCAATGCTGGCCTTAATATGGAGATGGATGCCATCACAGCGGTCATTCTAGGCGGAACGCCGCTTCACGGCGGCAGTGCTGCCATGGCCGGTACGGCGGTTGCGGTGTTGCTGCTGGGGACCATCCGCAATGGACTTACATTGATGAGCGTATCGTCCTACTATCAGCAGTTCATCACCGGCGCCATTCTGCTGTGCGCGGTTGTCACGGCGGAAATAAGAGAACGCCGCCGCAGGCTGCATTAAGCTGTTTTATAAGGGGCAATCCCCTTGTAGATAAATAAAACAAAATGGAGGAAAAAGAAAAATGAAGAAGTTCGTTGCGCTGCTTTTGGCAGCCATGATGCTGCTGGCCATGGTGGCCTGCGGCAATGACCCTCAGCCTACTCCGGAGCCTGATCCCACTCCCGAACCCACGGTGGATACCGCGGTGGTTGATGAGCTCTACGCTGCATTTGATGCCTCAATGGCGGAGCAGCTAGGTGAGACCCCTGCCCCCAATGGCGAGAAGATTGGTGCTGTCATCATCTCCCTCACCAATCAGTTCTGGGCCAATATGAAGGTTTGCTACGAAGCCGCTGCTGAGAAGCTTGGCGTTCAGATCGATGTTCAGACCGGCACCACCGAGGGTGATACTCAGAGTCAGCTGGATGTTTTGATGACCATGGCCGATATGGATTATGATGTTATCATTGTTTCTCCCATTGATGGCACCAATCTGATCCCCGGCATTGTAAAGTGCAATGAGAAGGGTATTAAAGTCATCAATCTGGGTCCTGGCGTGGATACCGCTGCTCTTGCAGAGGCCGGCGGTCACCTGGATGGCAAGATTACCGTTCAGTTCAGCGATCAAGGTAAGATCGTTGCCAATGATATGATCTCCCGTCTGCCGGAGGGCGGCGAAGTTGCCATTCTGCAGGGTCTTGCCGGTGCAGGCCAGTCTGAGGGACGCACTGCAGGTGCTACCGCAGTGTTTGAAGCTACCGAGAATATCGAACTGGTTGCCTCCATTCCCTGCGATTGGGATGCTACCAAGGCCTATGATACCACCAAGGATATCCTCACCGCCCATCCCGATCTGAAGGGCATCTTTGCTTGCAATGATGTAATGGCCCTGGCTGCTGTGGAAGCCCTGGCCGCCGAAGGTCGTACCGATGTGCTGGTTTACGGTGTAGACTTTACCGCCGATGCCCGCGAGGCCCTAAAGGCCGGCACCATGACCGGTACTATGTCCTATTCCAGCGTAAAGTACACCGAAGCCGCTCTGAAGCTCGCTGTCGCTATCGCGCAGGGCAAGGAGTATGCCGAGCCCATCTATTTGCCCTTGACCCTGGTTACCAAGGAGAATGTGGCTGAGCTGGACAACTGGGCATAAGCGGTATAAAATAACAGGGTGAATTGCCCTATGGGGCTGCCTGCTCCTCTGCTATGGAGGGGTGGGCAGTACCGCTTTACGGCGGAGAAAATCAACGCTGGCGGTGTCGAAGTGCCTTGCCGTTATTCTCTGCTGTAATGTTTGGCTCCATGCAGGATTTTCATTCTATTGATACAGGAGATGAGAACATGAATTGCCTGGTAGAAACAGCTCTTTTGACCCACGGTCTGCGCTCCATCACCAATGAAGAACTGGCCCAAAGTTGGCATTGTCCCGATGCCATATTAGCTTGGGTAGATGGGGGCGAGCTGAAGCTTGGCCCCATCGGGGAGTACTTGCCTTTCCGGGAACGGTCCGAAGAACTCATCCGTATTGATTGTGATCACCTGGAGGAGGCCCTGCAAACCGGTGCCAGCGGTGCTTTGACCGCCAGCGGCACCATGGCAGTTTGCCGCAGGCTGGATATTCCTATGGCCATTACCTGCGGTATGGGCGGTATTGGCGATCTGCGTGGGGAGGAGCTCTGCCCGGATTTGCCTGCCCTGATGAATATCCCTGTGGCACTCATCTCCACCTCGCCAAAGGATATGCTGGATCGTCCGGCTACACTGGATTGGCTGCGGCGGCACGGTGTCCACACGGCTGGGGAGCCCTGTACTGGGTACCTCTTTTGTGGGGAGCCGGTGGCCTTGGAGCTTCCGCTTTCTTCCTGCAATAATGAGGCCGCCGTTCGTCGCCTTACTGCAAATGGAGGTCTTCTGATCCTGAATCCCATCCCGGAAAAGGAGCGCGTGCAGGATCAAAGTATCCTGGTGGATGCCATAAAAGCTGGAAAACAGGCGGAGGCCGAAGGTCGCTATTATCATCCGGCTGCCAACAGCGAGATAGACCGGCGAACGGATGGCTATTCCTCCCGCATCCAGCTGGAAAGTATCCAGCAGAACTACCTTCTGGCCAAATCTATAATGGATTAAGCCGTAGATCACAGAGAAAAAACGCACACCCCTTGGGTCAATACCCCCTGCGGGTGTGGTTTCTTTTCCTGGGAAAATGTTTCACGTGAAACATTTGTTCTTAAGCAAAGGAAAAGGACTTGCAAAGAGGGCGGGAGTGTGGAATAATAGGGGAGTAGTCCTTTATATAAAATACCGAAAGGAAGTGCCGATATGAAGTTTAGTGAGATGCCGTACAGCCGCCCAGATATGGAAGCGCTGGCCGCTGCAACTACCCAGACGCTGGAAGCCATGAAAGCCGCTCCCAATGCGGCTGGGCAGATAGCAGCCTATGACGCCTATGAAAAGAAGATGCAGACGGCCGGAACCATGCAGCAGATCGCCTACATCCGTCATACTATCAATACCAAGGATGAGTTCTATAATGCCGAAAATGATTACATGGATGAGATCGGCCCCAAGCTGCAGGAGCTGACCCACCGGGTCAATACGGCGCTGCTCGAATCCCCCTACCGGGCGGAGCTGGAGCGGCACTACGGCGCCCTGATGTTTAAGAACCTGGAAATTGCCGCCCGCAGCTTTTCTCCCGCCATTGTGGAGCTGATGCAGGAGGAAAACAAGCTTGTCTCCGAGTATCAGAACCTGTATGCTTCCGCGACTGTAGAGTTCGATGGTAAGACCATGCCGCTGCCGCTTTTGGGGCCCTATAAGCAGGATCCCGACCGGGCAGTTCGTAAAGCGGCCTATGAGGCGGATGCTAAATTCTTTGACAGCCATCGGGAGGAGCTGGATACCCTGTATGATAAGCTGGTGAAGGTGCGCGATGCCCAGGCCAAGAAGATGGGGCTGCCCAATTATATTCCGCTGGGCTATGACCGCATGGGCCGCAACTGCTATACCGCCAAGGATGTGGCGGCGTTCCGCGATCAGATCGCGGAGGACATGGTGCCCATCGTGGCCAAGGTAAAGGAAGCCCAGCGCCGCCGCATCGGCGTGGAAAAGCTGGCGTTTTACGATGAGCCGATCAGCTTTGCGGATGGCAACGCCGTACCAGAGGGCACCCCGGATGAAATTTTGGCGGCCGGCAAGAAGATGTACCAGGAACTTTCTCCCGAAACGGCGGAGTTCATTGACTTTATGTTTGAGAACGAGCTGTTTGATGTGCTTTCCCGCGATGGCAAGGCCCCTGGCGGCTACTGCACCGAGATCGCCGATTATAAATCCCCGTTCATCTTCAGCAACTTTAATGCTACCGCCGGTGATGTGGATGTACTGACCCACGAAGCCGGCCATGCCTTTGAAGCTTATCGGGCTTTCAAGCAGGAACTGCCCTCACTGCTGCATTCCCCGACCATTGAGGCTTGCGAGTGTCATTCCATGTCGATGGAATTCCTAACCGCCCCCTGGCATCACCTCTTCTTCGGCAAGCAGACCGATAAGTACGAGCTGGGCCACTGCGAGGACGCCCTGGTCTTTATCCCTTATGGCTGCATGGTAGATGAATTCCAGCACAAGGTGTATGAGAACCCGGAGATGACCCCCGAGCAGCGCAATGAGCTGTGGCTCTCCCTGGAGAAGAAGTATCGTCCTTGGATCGACTTCGATAACCTGCCTTTCTACTCCCGCGGCGGTGGCTGGCAGCGCCAGCTGCATATCTACGAGGTACCGCTGTACTATATCGACTATTGCATGGCACAGACGGTGGCGTTCCAGTTCTGGAACCTTTCTCGTGAGAACTATGCCGAGGCCTGGAAGCGCTATATGACCTTTGTGGATAAGGCGGGCACGGCGACCTTTGCGGAACTGGTGGAAAGTGCCGGCCTGAAGGTGCCCTATCATGCAGGGTGCATCAAAGAGATTGGCGAGAGCATCAGCAGGTGGCTAGAAGAGCATGAGCTGGGCTGATATAAAAATAGTGATATGATAAGGCATCCTCTCCCGCAAAAGTGGGAGGGGATGCTTCTTTTAGCGGAGGGGAAATGCTTGTATCTGTGGAAATAATCTGCTACAATAGAGAAAAACTGGCCATAGAGTGATAAAGGAGGAATCCAGCATGAAGTGTCCGTTCTGCAGCTATACCGAGAGCAAGGTGATCGATACCCGCCCCACCGATGAAGGGGAGCGCATCCGGCGCAGAAGGGAATGCTTGCAGTGCGGCAAGCGGTTCACCTCCTACGAGGTGGTGGAGACCACCCCGGTGATGGTCATTAAAAAGGATGGCTCCCGGGAAGCATTCAGCCATGATAAGCTGCTGCGAGGTGTTCTAAAATCCTGCGAAAAACGCCCGGTGACCTTGGCCCAACTGGAATCAATGGTGAGCGAGATAGAGGTGGAGCTGCAGAACCGTATGGATCGCGAGGTGCCCAGTGCGGTCATCGGTGAGCTGGTGATGGAAAAACTGAAAAAGATAGACCAGGTGGCCTATGTGCGCTTTGCTAGCGTGTATAGGGAATTTAAGGATATCAACTCCTTCCTGCAGGAGCTGAAGGTGATACTGGAGCACGAAAAGAGCTGAAAAAACCGCAGAAATGCAAGGAAAAAGCGTCCCCACAGGCTGGGGACGCTTTTTGGTATGTGTCGAATTGTTCACATTTGCGTTATTGAATCAAGGGGTATGATGTGCTACAATAATAACATCCATATATTGTGTTAGGAGAAGCTATGAAGCATATTATTATATATCTTGCCATTGCCCTGGTAATGTTTGGACTGCTGGGATGGTACTTCGCACAGCAGGAGGATTTGCAGCCCAAGGCACTGCAAGCCGAGCTGAGTGTAAGCAATGTGGCCAAGCTGCCGCAGCAGAAGGTGGAAATGCTCTTCAGCGACATGAGCAACGAGGAGAAGAATTCCTTCCGGATAGCGATACAAAACGAGTTGGGCGCCGCGGTGGATGTGGCAGCCCACGACTGTATGGGCAGTGCGGAGGTGCAGATGACCTATGCCAAAAAAGTACTGGAGCAGGGCTGCACGGTACTGATGCTGGAGCCGGTGGATGACACGGCGACAGATGAACTTTTGGCGCTGGCGCAGGAATATGATGTACCGGTGGTACTAATGAACCGCCGGGCCACAGCTGAACAGCTGGCGACCTTCCCCAAGTTGTATAGCATACTGAAGGCAGATGACAGTGAAGAAGCAGAGCTAGAGCGCCTGGCCGATACCATAGCGGACTACTGGGAAAAGAACCGGGACGACCTAGATAACTGGCTGCATGATGATAAGCTATCCATCGCGGCGGTGACGGAGTATGGCTATGAAGAAAGCGGTAAATGGGCCAAACTGCAAAGCCTGCTGGAGGAACGCGGTTGCACAGTCAAGCTGACTAAGGATGTTGTAACGGAATATTTGAACTATAACCTTGAGTATTCGTTGGACGCTATCTACTACTCTGGGGCGGAGCTGCTGCTATTCAGCGACAGTGCCGATGCGGAAAAGGCAAATGTTTATTATAATGACCCCACAGAGTATTCCAATGGTTACCGCGCGTGGCGAGTGGTTATGGAAGCGGATGAAACGGCATATAACCTGTATAAGGATGGGAAAGTGCTTTTTGCGGAGGGCAGCGGCGGTTATATGATGGGGCGGGCCGCGGCACAGATGGTAAAGCTGTTGCTGGAGGGCCAGCTTCCGCGCGTTTCCAGCAGCTTGGTTTCCCAAACCGATGGCGGAAAGGCTTTCCTTTGCAACCCGGTGGTGCTGCGGAATGTAATAGAAACAGTGGAACCCGAGAAGCAGGATACCAATTCCAGCCGCACAGCGGCGGTAGGAATTTCCTGATGGGGAAAAGCAGCAAAATAGACCGAATATGACACTATTATAGAGTGAAGTTAGAATGAAAGGGGAGAGAGCAATGCGAAAGATCACGGCGGTGCTGATGGCCTTGGCGTTGGCTCTTTCTCTTTTTGCGTGCGGGGGAGAGCCTGTGCAGGATGAAACTCCGGGATCAGATATCCAGCAGGGGACGGTGATTCTGCCGAAGCCGCAGGAAAATGATGAGAGTGGCGATAGCCAAAACGGGGAATATCCCTCCGCACAGGATCCGCTGCCACAAAAACCGGGGGACACCAAGAAGCCGGAAGAACCTGATAAGGCAGAGGACGGTAAAAATCCGGGTAAGAACGAAGATAATGCTCAAACGCCTGCCGAGGACCCAAAGCAGGAGGAGAATAAAAACAATAATAATGGCGATAATTCTACAATTCCAAGCGATACCAAGGTTCCTAGCGGGGAATACCGCGCGGTATGGATCAGCTATCTGGAGCTGGGCGGTATGCTGACCGGGAAAACAGCGGGACAGTTCCGCAGTAATATAGGTGCCGCCTATGATAATGTGAAGAACCTGGGCTGCAATACCGTGATTGTGCATGTGCGGCCCTTTGGAGATGCGCTGTATGATTCCGATTACTTCCCATCCTCCTATCTTATCACCGAGACGGAGGGGGACAACTTGCCGTTTGACCCCCTGAAGATCATGGTGGAGGAAGCACATAACCGTGGGCTGACTTTCGAAGCGTGGCTGAACCCCTACCGGGTGCGGGCCCGCACCGGCAAGGCACTCTGCAGTGATAACCCCGCCCAGAAATACATAAACAGCGGCAGCGATGCCGTGTATCAAACCGCAAACGGCGGTATTTTCTACAATCCCGGTTCCCGGGAGGCCATTGACCTTATCGTTAATGGGGTGCGGGAGATCGTGCGTAACTACGATGTGGATGCCATCCACTTTGATGATTATTTCTATGCTACAACTGACAGTAGCATTGATAGTGCCCTGTACGCCGCAAACGGCGGTGGAAAATCGCTGGCAGCCTGGAGAAGACAGAATGTCAATACCATGGTGCGGGAAGTTTATGCCGCAGTGAAGGCGGAAAAACAGTCGGTGCGTTTTGGCATTAGTCCGCAGGGCAATACCAAGGCGAATTACGATACCCTGTATGCTGATGTAGCTACTTGGCTGGGCAATGCCGGCTATGTGGATTACATCTGCCCGCAGATCTACTATGGATTCAATAACGCCACCTGTCCATACAGCAGTGTGCTGACAGAATTTAACGGCATGATAAAGGTGAGTGGCATTGATCTGTATGTGGGTCTGGCGGCTTACAAGATTGGCAATGAGGATACCTATGCCGGTACCAGTGGCAAGTACGAATGGCAGCAGAACAGTGACCTGCTGAGCCGTATGGTGACTGAAGCCAGAGGGGCCAGTCATTACAAAGGCTACTGCCTTTACAGTTATAGTTCGGTTATTATGCCGGCCAGCGGCGTAAAAGCACAGGTGCAGGCAGAATTGACTGCTCTAAGTAAGATACTATAAAACCTATCCCGGGAGGGGCCACCGTGTCAAAATTCAGGAAGAATAATACCAAAAAAGCGCTGCTTTTTACCCTGGCATTTGCTGTGATCATTGCCGGGGCATTGGCGGTCACTCTTCTTACCGATTGGAACCCGCTGGGGAACCTGGTAGGGCCGACACAGGAAGACCCCGGCAAGACCGAACCGGAAAACCCACAGCCAGATAACATGGTGGATGTGGAACCGAACGATCCGGAGCCGGAGCTACCGGTGACTTTTAATATTCCTGACCGGATGCGTGCGGTAACAATACTGCCGGGAGAGGACTACCTGACCGAAAAAAACGAAGCTGCTGATAGCGTGAAAAAGGAGATAGATGCCGCGCTGGATGCTGCAAAAGACTTGGGGATGAATACTGTCCTAGTGGGAACGAGTACCGAGGATTTTGCAGCGTATGAGAGCCTGACGAGGCCCACAGCCAATGCGGTCTTTGACCCGCTGGATTATCTCTTCGCCGGGGCAAGAAGCCGTGGGCTGTATGTCTACTGCTTCTACGACTTGAAGGCGACCTATGATGGGGCAAAGCTGGTAACCTATCCCCGGTTTGATACCGCATTGATGAACGGTATTGAAAAGGAACTGGGGGCTTTCCTGGAAAAGTATTCTCCGGATGGGCTGTTCTTTACAAATTATGATTTCCCGGAGAGCGATACGGCTTTTTCGGACTATATGAACTGCGGCGGCGGTATGAGCTATCAGGATTACCTGGATGGGGCCTCCCGACAGGTGGTGGAGCTGGCCAGCAGCTTGGTGCGAAAAAAGTCGCCTGGGGTGCAGGTTGGCCTGGTGGCCGAACCCCAGTGGGCGACCACAAAGGAAAATGAAGCCGGACAGAACACGCTGGATCCTTACTCCATGCTGACTGATGGCCACTGCGATGCCAAGGCCATGATAGAGGACAAGCTGGTGGATATGATCGCCGTGAAGGCCTTTGGCTCGCTGACCGATGGCAAGATTCCATTTGAGCGGATTGTGAAGTGGTGGTCGGAGCTGGCGGCGGAAAACGAGGTGCGGATGTATGCCATCCACGCGGCGGACCGCATGGCCAACAGTAGCTACACCGGCTGGGGTTCATCCGACCAAATGACCAAGCAAGCCATTACGCTGGAAAGCTATAAAGGCTGCGGCGGCAGTGTGTTTTACGGGCTGGCCAGTATGAAGGCCGATCCGGCAGGTTCGGTGACATTGCTGAAGAAGTACTTCCGTAATGAGGTAAATACTGACTATATCATGACTGAGCTGAGCATCTCGGTGCCGGCTAAGCTGACCTATTCCACCTATGAACCCACCGTATTATTCCGCGGGGCTTCCGATCCGACCAACCCGGTAACGGTGAACGGGACCGAGATCAAGACTGACGCGAACGGATATTTCTCCCAGAGCTATAACCTGAAACCCGGGCTAAATACCTTTACCATCGTACATAAGGATAAAACGCTGGTGTATAAGATCACCCGCAATGTGAAGATCTTCCAAAGCGTGGCGCCCACCGGTACCCTGACCGTAGATGGTAATACCGATATCACCTTGACGGCCATGGCTTATGAGGATGCCAAGATCACGGCGGTAGTAAACGGCCAAACGGTGACACTGACCCGCGATAATAGCGAGGACGACAACACCGATAAGGATTCCTTCTATGTGAAGTATACTGGGACTTATCGCACCCCCGCGGCCAGCGGCAGTGTGAAGAACCTGGGGAATATCACCTTTAAGGGCAGCTGGGAAGGAATCGATGAAAACGAGGCGGGCGCCTCCATCAAGGTCAATAAGATCACCGAAGTAGGCAGCGGCAGCCCCATTGTGGTAACAGCCAGTCAGGCGGAGACTTTCCCCACCAGCACGCTGGATGACCTGAGCGACGGCAGCTACTACCCGCTGCCCAAGGGTGCTCTGGACTACACAGTAGGCGATATGATCGTCTTTACCAGCGGCAGTTCCACCTATCGCTATTACAAGCTGGCCAGCGGCTTGCGGGTATATGCGGGGGATATTTCCACCAGCAGCCAGCAGGTGCAGGATGTGGTGGTGAATGGCATGAGCATTACCGCCAATGCCAGCACCACAACGGTGGCACTGAATATGAGCCAGCCCACCAGCTATTCGGTGAGCTATTCCAACGGAGGAATCTCCTTTACCTTCAATTATCTCAAATCTGCCTGCGGAAATCTCTCCAGCCTGACCAAGAATCCGATCTTCTCTTCCGCTACCTGGAGCGGCGATACCCTGACGCTGCGGTTCCGCAAGACCAATGGCATGTGCGGCTATACCGCCAGCTATAATGGCAACACCCTTTCGCTGCAATTCAATAATCCGCCCAGCGGCATAGCGGGGGCCAGAATCGTCATTGACCCTGGCCACGGCGGCACCGATGTGGGTGCTTTGGGATTCTATCCTGGGAAGCATGAGGACTATGTGAATCGGCAGATCGCCACAGAACTGGCGGCTATTCTGCGGAACCGGGGCGCTTCGGTACTGCTCATCGATACCAGTGGCAGCGCCAAGGTGGTATTGCAGACCCGTGTGGCACAGGCTTCCGCCTTTAAGCCGCAGATTTTCCTGAGCGTCCACAGCAATTCGGCAACCAATTCTTCGGCGCGGGGCAGTGAGGCTTACTATTTCTATGATTTCAGCCAGCAGTTCTGCAGCTACATCAATAACGCCCTGTATAACGCCATGGGCAACTATAACCGCGGTGCCAAGTATGGCCTGTACTATGTGACCCGGACAACCCAGTATACCTCGGTGCTGGCGGAATGCGGCTTTATGAGCAATGAGAGCGAATATGTGCAGCTGCTGCAGAACTATTCGCAGATTGCAAGCTCACTGGCCAATGGCATTGGGAACTATATCAACAGCATTTACAGTGGCTATACCGCTACGGGAACAGAAACTGTGGGTAAGGTGAGCCAAGTGCCGGTGAAGGGTGTAACGCTGGATAAGACCACTTTGGAGCTGACAGCAGGTGCGACCGGTCAACTGGTAGCAAAACTGAACCCCGAAGATGCGACTGACCAAAGCGTGACCTGGAGCAGCAGCAATAACGGCGTGGTAACGGTAGATCAGAACGGAAGCCTGAAAGCAGTGGCGGCCGGGACGGCGACCATCACCGTGAAGACGACAGATGGTGGCTATACCGCTACTTGTAAGGTAACGGTAAAGCCGGTAGCGGTGACGGAGGTGCGACTGGACCAGATATCGCCGACCATGAAGGTGGGTGATATGCTGGTGCTGAATGCGACCGTATTGCCCGAAAATGTGACGGATAAAACCGTTACCTGGAGCAGCAGTAATCCGGCAGCGGTAAAAGTAGAAAACGGGAAGTTGACTGCACTGGCGGAAGGCAACGCAACCATTACCGCGAAGTGCGGTGAAAAGAGTGCTTTCTGTACTGTAACAGTACAGAAAGCCGAGGTGCTGGCGGAAAGCGTGACCTTGGATCAGACCACCATGGAACTGACGGTAAACGGTATCGGCAAGCTGACCGCGACGGTGAAACCGGATGAAACAACGGTGAAGACCATCCAGTGGAGCAGCAGCGATGAAACAGTGGCTACGGTGGGCGCCGATGGCACCGTAACAGCACTGAAAGAAGGTACGGCGGTTATCACGGCGAAGTGCGGCGAAAAGAGCGCCGAATGCACGGTGACTGTGAAGGAGGAAGCGGTGGTGCCGGCATCCATTACCATGGAGCCGACAACGCTGAGCCTAACGGTTGGGCAAACACATGCCCTAAACGCTACGGTGCTGCCGGAAAACGCAACCGATAAAACCGTGACCTGGAGCAGCGATGCTTCCAATATTGTAGAAGTGGCATCCGACGGCACGGTGACGGCAAAGGCGGTTGGTACAGCTACTGTTACAGTAACGACTGTAAACAGGCTAAAGGCGACCTGCACCATCACGGTAACAGAACCGACCGGCGAACAAAACTGAATAAAGGAAAAGCGGGAGACCGGAATGAACCGGCCTCCCGCTTTTGCGATTGAAAAGGCCATGCTAATGGGGCGTAACCTTTTTATTTAGCCAAAATAATTGACGGCAAGGATAGCGACGCCGAGAATGACCAAAATGGAACCGGTGACGCGATTGAGTACGATGGGAGAGGCTTTATTGGCAAAAAGCGCCGCCACCTGCGCGAAGACCAATGTGCTGATGACACAGATGATCAGCGCCTCGGTATCCGGCAGCCCGCCTATGGCAAAGTGACTGACCGACCCGGTGAGGGCGGTCGCACTCATGATGAAAACGCTGGTGCCGACGGCGGTTTTTAGCTCATAACCCAGCACGGAGGTGAGTACAAGCAGCATCATCATGCCGCCGCCGGCGCCCACAAAGCCACAGATGAAACCGACCATAGCGCCGCAGAGGACAGAACGGATGGCCTTTTGTCTGGCGGTAGCAGATTGAAACCGCTGCTTTGGCGCCAGTACCGGCTTGACGATGAATTTGATGCCAAGGAAAAGAGTCATCAGGGTAGAAAAGCTGCCCATAGTAGCTTTTGGGACAATGCTGGCGATGTAGCTGCCCACCAGAGTGAAGCACAGGACGCTGATCATCATGATAACGCCGTTTTTGATATCGAGATTTTTATTTTTGCCATAGGTATAGGCGGAAGCAGCGCTGGCCAGGACATCACTTGCAAGAGCAATGCCAACGGCAAGGTAGGGATCCATATGTAAAAAGGTGATAAGCATTGGACTGATGACCGCGGCAGCGCTCATCCCGGCAAAGCCGGTACCAAGGCCCGCCCCCAAACCGGCCAGGATACAGATAATAATTTTGAACATAGGCGCTCCTATTAAAAAGAACTGATATCATTATAGTCACAGATAGGGGAAAGTCAATGGGCAGCAGTGCATGAATGGAGTAAAGCCTTCATACACTCAAAAGGACAGGGGGTGACAGGATGCGCTATAACAGCAGACGAAGCAGACCGGCCATAAGGTCCCGTATGACAGGAAGAAACATGGAACCGCCCCGGCGGGAGGGGCAGGGGTTGGTTTTACTGATGGCGCAGACAGTGCTGTGTGTTGCGGCACTGGCAGTGGTATTTACCATGCAGTATGTAAAGCCGCGGGAATATAAAATACTGGGGGAGTACTATACCGAGATAACGCGGGAGGATGGTGATAAACAGGATGAGGTGATGCGTCTTTTGGCAACACCAATTACCGTGCAGCAACTGCAGCAGTGGTGGGAAGCATCCGAAAAGCAGGAGGAAGGCATTACAGATATTATTTCTGTAGAATATGTAAAGGCAGAAGTTGTATACGAATATAAAAAAGAAACTCCTTCATCCGTTCGTGGTGATGTAAATGCAGACGGAACATTCAGTATTGCTGATATAATAATGTTGCAAAAATGGCTTATCGGTGCAGGAGATATAACAGATATCAAAGCAGGAGATCTGTATGAAGACGGAAAAA
>ERZ791837.75-NODE-75-length-70344-cov-4.104383_pt1 | contig 70344 bp, 57 predicted proteins | sample MGYA00510292_ERZ791837 | MGnify/ENA primary metagenome ERZ791837 (study PRJEB30046, sample SAMN00715259) | human gut metagenome | study: EMG produced TPA metagenomics assembly of the A metagenome-wide association study of gut microbiota in type 2...
GCAAATCTTCAAAAAAATATCTCCGTCATGAAAATGGACTTTTGACACCCTAATCCTTATAGGAAACTTGTTGTTTCAACCTAGCGGTGACGCGCAAAGTGGGCAAGCCCACTTTGTTGTATTCCTTGTGCTGAGGGTAAGGAATATGGTATTCTAATAGCGATAGGGTTATCACATAATATGCCGGATAAAGAAAGCTCGGAAGAAACCGAGAGAAAGGATAAGCTGGTTGACAGATCAGTGAATAAAAATATGGTAATAGATTTAGCAGAAAGCCGCAGAAAAATTGATGAAATTGACAAAGAGATCATTCGTCTCTTTCAGGAAAGAATGGACGTTGCCAACGACGTTGCAGCGTATAAGCGCAGTACCGGAAAGAAGGTATATGATCCACAGCGCGAGAACGAAAAGATCGCAGCAATGCGTAAGATGGCAAATAATGAATTTAACGAGACAGCAGTTGAGGATCTGTTTCGCCAGATCATGTCCATCAGCCGTAAATATCAGTATCAAAAACTTGGTCCCGGAGTAAACCATATTCCATTTCGTGAAGTAGAGAAACTGGATGTCAACGAAGACACCAGAGTTGTCTATTTTGGGGAAAAAGGAGCCTTTACCGAGCAGGCGATGTTGGAATATTTTGGGGATAAGATCACCTCTTTTAACAAAACAACTTTTAAAGAAGTGATGGAGACTGTTGCAAATGGAGAGGCACTGTATGGCGTTGTGCCGATCGAAAACACTTCCACCGGAAGCATTGCAGACATCTATGATCTGATGGTCGATCACGATGTGACCATCGTGGCAGAGCATGTTATTAAGGTCGATCAGGCATTACTGGGACTTCCGGGAGCTTCCATCGATGATCTGAAAGTTGTGTATTCTCATCAACAGGGCTTGCTGCAGTGTACAGATTTCTTAGAGGAACATCCTGCCATTCGTGGTGTGGAATATGACAGCACGGCAGGCGCTGCTAAGAAAATTGCAGAAGAGGGTGACAGATCACAGGGAGCGATCGCCAGTGTGCGCGCAGCTGAGGAGTTCGGTCTTACCGTGCTGCAGCCAAAGATCAACCAGCACAACCAAAACTATACTCGTTTCATCATTATTTCAAATCAAAAAATATATGTAAAAAATGCCAATAAAGTCAGCATTGCATTTGAAGTAAAACATGAGGCTGGTGCCTTGTATCATATGTTGGCAAACTTTTATTATAACGATCTGAACTTAACTAAGATCGAGTCCAGACCAATGCACAAAAGCAGTTGGGAATATCGTTTCTTCGTTGACTTTACCGGAAATCTGCAGGACTCCGGTGTGGGAAATGCGATGGCGTCGATCGAAGAATATGCCAGCAACTTAAAGATCATGGGTAACTTTGCGGACAAGCCAAGAGAATAATGGAAAATCTGCCGGTGCAGAAATAAATGAATAATAAAACTGTTGATGCAGAAATGAGGATAAACATGAAAAAGAAACAGATTTTAACAGGTGTGGTAGAACGCGTTGACTTTCCGAATAAAGCAGTTGTAAAGGCACAGGTGCCACAGCCTGACGAAAGCGTGGCAACCGAATATGCTGTCGTAAAAGGTGCGCTTCCCGGACAGACAGTAGAGTTCTCTGTCAAGAAAGCACGCAAAAATAAATGTGAAGGACGACTGCGCTCTGTCCTAAAAAAAGGACAGTTAGAAACGCGAGAGGCGAAGTGTCCGAATTTTGGTACATGTGGTGGCTGTAACTATCAGGAAATTCCGTATGAACAGCAGCTCGCCCTCAAAAAAGAACAAGTGCTTCGCTTGATCGATGCCGTCTACGAAGGAGATGGTTATCAGTACGATGGAATTTTATCTGTACGAAAAGATGGACAATACAGAGAGTGGGGATACCGTAACAAAATGGAATTTTCCTTTGGAGATGCCGTTAAAGACGGTCCATTGACGCTCGGTCTGCACAAAAAAGGAAGCTTTCATGATATCGTCGATGCGGAGGGCTGTCAGATCGTACATCCCGATTACTCCGCAGTCCTTGCCTGCGTGCGAGAATACGCCAAAGAAAACAACATTCCATATTACCATAAACGCGATCATCAGGGCGTACTTCGTCATCTGCTCGTTCGCCGTGCCGAAGTGTCCGGTGATATGCTCGTAGCACTCGTCACCTCCACACAGCAGGAAATCGATTATAGCGAGCTTGTCAGCCGCCTGCTTGCCCTTCCTCTTGAGGGACAGATCACAGGTATTCTGCAGATCTGTAACGACAGCCTGGGCGATGTCGTACAAAGCGACGAGACAAAAATCTTATATGGCAAAGATTGGTTTGAAGAGAAAGTCTTGGGACTCACCTTCAAAATCTCCCCATTCTCCTTCTTCCAGACAAATACAAGTGGGGCAGAAGTGCTCTATCAGCGTGCCCGCGAGTATGTGTTAGGTGAGGTTAATGTCGGTGATGCAGGAGAAACCGGCAACGGAAATATGACAGAAAATACACCGGGCGGTGATGTGCTTAACGGAAAAGCATCGGATGGCAATGCCACAGAGACATATGCGGTAGATTTGCACGATAAAGTCGTATTTGACCTGTATAGCGGAACAGGCACGATCGCACAGCTCATTGCACCTGTTGCCCGCAAAGTCATCGGTGTCGAGATCGTAGAAGAGGCTGTCGAGGCTGCAAAAGAAAACGCTGCCCTCAACGGTCTGGATAACTGTGAATTCATAGCCGGAGATGTCCTCAAAGCCATTGACGATATCGAGGAAAAACCAGACTACATCATCCTCGACCCACCACGCGACGGCATCCATCCAAAGGCATTGCAAAAGATCATTGACTATGGCGTGAAAAACATCGTGTATATTTCCTGCAAGCCAACAAGCTTTGCCAGGGATCTGGCGGTGTTCCAGGAGCGCGGGTATGAGTTGAAGAGGGTCAGTAATGTGGATTTATTTCCTGAGACTGTGCATGTGGAAACTGCGTGTTTGTTGGAGCGAAAGGGGTAAATATAATAACTAAGATTTCATAGAATGATGATGGAAGTATATAATATGCTGTTTAGCAGAGAGGAGGTATTATCAATATGCCACACATTTCTGAATACGAAGTTGAAGATATTTTAATAGACCGCTTAGAAGGTATCGGATACAAATTCATAAAATTAGATAATTATGATGATGTGCTTGCCAATTTCCGTGAACAGCTTGCAAAGTTCAATGCAAAGAAGCTGGCAGAAAAGGGACATGATGCATCATTTTCAGATGCTGAGTTCAACCGCATTATGATTCATGTAGATAATCATTCTGTGTATGAATCAGCAAAGATTCTTCGTGATAAATATGTGTTACAGCTGGATAATGGAGAATCAGTGTATATTGATTTCTTCTCAGGTGATACAGATAGAAATATCTATCAGGTAACACATCAGGTCACAATGGACAAGGCACATAAAGACGATGTGGTGTATAAGAATCGTTATGATGTGACTGTCCTCATCAACGGTTTACCGCTTGTACAGATTGAATTGAAACGCCCCGGTGTGGAAATCAACGAAGCAATCAACCAGATTAACAGATACAGAAAGTTTTCTTTCAAGGGTATTTTCAGATATTTGCAGCTGTTTGTGGTCAGCAATTCTGTACAGACGAAGTATTTCTGTAATGAAAATGAGATGATAGATGGTCAGTATAATCCAATCTTGAAATCTCTTGTATTCTTCTGGACAGATGAAAAGAATACACGTATCAATGACCTGAACACATTCACAGGTGAATTTTTCCGCAAATCAGCTATTACAGAGATGATGGATAAATACATGGTCATTAAGACAACTGAGCCTGTATTGATGGTCATGAGACCATATCAGATTTACGCTGTAAAGGCTGCAAAGAAGCGTGTACTGGAAGTAAATCAGGATGGTTATGTATTTGCATGTACTGGTTCAGGAAAGACGCTGACATCATTCAAGCTGGCACAGCTTTTGCGTGATGAATCAATGGTAGATTTGGTCGTATTCCTGATTGACAGAAAAGACCTTGATGACCAGACCGTTGATGAATATAACAGTTTTGAAAAAGACTGTGTAGACAATACGGACAGCACTGCTGTACTTATCAGCATGCTGAAATCATCCGAGAAAAAGATGATTGTTACAACGATTCAGAAGATGGCAAATGCTGTTAAGAATCCGAAATATGCAACTGTAATGGATGCATACAAGGATAAGAAGGTTGTATTTATCATTGATGAGTGCCATCGTTCTCAGTTTGGAAAGATGCATGGTCAGATTGAAAAGCATTTTGAAAGAGCAAATTACATCGGATTCACTGGAACACCGATTTTTGAGAAAAACAAGGGTGCGGATGGACGTACCACAGCTGATATTTTCCATGCAGGAGATAAGCTGGATTCATGCTTGCATAAATACATGATTAAGGATGCGATTGCAGACGGTAACGTGCTTAGATTCTCAGTAGAGTATCAGCGTACCATCTTTGCAAGGAATCTTGCTGTAAAGGGTATTGACCCGGAACAGCTGGATGACCCGGAATACTGCAAGCGTCATAAAATCGACATGGAACCTCTGTACCATGATGATGAGCGTATTGCTGGCATTGCAAAGCATATTTTCGAGCATCATGAGCAGCATGTACATCCACAGGGCAAGGATATTTATACAGCACTGTTCGCAGTGGATAAGATTCAGACCCTCGGAAAGTATTATGACGAGTTTAAGAAGCTGAACGATGCGGTACCAGATGATAAGAAGCTGAAAGTGGCTGCAATCTTTTCCTATCAGGCAAATGAAGATATGGATGATGGTGCAGACGAACATTCACAGGAACTTCTTGAGCGTTGTATGAAAGATTATGGTGATTTATACAATACAGCATTTACGATTGATACATTTGATGCATACAGAAAAGATATTGCAAAGAGATTGAAACAGAAGGATTTACCGCAGGTCGATATTCTCTTGGTAGTCAATATGTTTCTGACCGGATTCGATGCAAAGCCATTGAATACACTGTATCTGGACAAGAATCTTATTTGGCACTCACTTGTACAGGCATATAGCCGTACAAACCGTGTAGACAAGGTAACAAAGCAGTTTGGACAGATTGTATCATACAGAAATATCAAGCAGTGGCAGGATGATGCACTGACATTATTCTCCGGGGATGGAGACCCGAATGAATATCTGCTTGAAAATTATGAGTATTATCTGAATCAGTGGGTAAATCAGGAACCTGTGCTGAGAAAGATTACAGCGGATGTGGATGCAGCTGGTCAGCTCAAGTCAGAAGATGAAATCCGTATGTTCATCATTGCGTTCCGTTCTATGGCAAAGACCCTTGCCACTTTGAAGACTTTTTCAAAGTTTGACTGGGATGACCTTGCCGTAGTCATGGATGAAAATGAATACGAGGGATTTAAGAGCTGGTATCTGTATTACAAAGACCAGACACACAATCCAAATCCGAAAGTACCTGTACCAGTAGATGTGGATTTCGATATTGAACTTGTCCGTACTGACCGTATCAATGTCGTGTATATCCTGAATCTGCTGAAAAATGCGAATACTCAAAACAAGACAGAGGAAGAAAAGCAGCAGGATGTTGATTTGATTCTTCGTGAGATTGAGCGTTCTGACAATGAATCGTTAAGACTCAAAAAAGAGGTCATGAAACAGTTCATTTTGACAAGATTCTATGATTTGCCGGAAGATGCTGACGTAATGGAAGCATTCACGCAGTTTGAAAAAGAGCAGATGCAGGCAGATATGGAAGCATTTGCCTTTGATAACAAGATTGACTATATCATTGTATCAGAACTGTTTACGGAATATGTGTTCCATGGTGCAATCTCAGATGATGATATTCGTAAGAGACTTACAGCATATAATCTTGGATTGCTGAAAATAACGAAGCTGACGAAATCAGTGAAGACATTTGTAATAGAGACCTATAACAAATACAAAGCAGAGGGAGAATAATTATGGCAGATACAAATACATATCAGGCACAGGCAAATGAGCTTTCTCAAAAGCTCTGGGCGATTGCCAATGAATTACGAGGACAGATGGATGCCAGTGAGTTTAAGAATTATATTCTTGGAGTAATTTTCTATCGTTATCTGTCAGAACGTACAGATATGTACATGGCAGAAATCCTTGAAAATGACGGTGTGACATACGAAGAAGCATTTGCGGATGATGATTACAGACCTGTTGTAGAAGACTGGTCTTTATCCAAACTGGGATATGTCATCAAGCCGGAAAACCTGTTCCGTAACCTGATTCGTAAGATTACAAAATTTGAGAATGATGCTGATAAGTTCAGCGTGGAAGATTTTGAAAAAGCAATCAATGACCTTGTAGGTTCTACAATGGGTCATGAATCCAACAAAGCATTTGATGGATTGTTCAATGATATGCGTTTACAGGATGCACGTCTTGGAGAGACAGTGGCAGACCGTACCGATATGATTGGTCGTGTCATGGTCAGGGTCTCAGACATTGATTTTGATTTACAGGATTCTCAGTTTGATGTACTTGGTACAGCATATATGATTCTGATTGGTCTGTTTGCTTCAGATGCCGGGAAGAAAGGTGGAGAGTTCTTCACCCCTGCCGGACCGAGTAGACTTTGTGCTACACTTGCATCCCTTGGACTGGACGAAGCAAAGACCGTCGGTGACTGTACCTGCGGTTCTGCATCCATGCTGTTAGAAGTTCAGAAGCATCTGACTACACATAAAGTTGGTCATTTCTATGGACAGGAGCTGAACGCTACAACATACAACTTATCAAGAATGAATATGATTATGCATGGTGTAGACTGGCAGAATTTTGACATCTACAAAGGTGATACCTTGAAGGATGACAAGTACGGTGATGATTTGAAGCTGACTGTACAGGTCTGCAATCCACCGTATAGCTTGAAGTGGTCTGCTGATAAGAAGTTTGAAGATGACCCACGATACAGCGGAGTTGGAAAGCTGGCACCGAAGGGACAGGCTGACCTTGCATTTGTAGAACACATGATTTATCACATGGATGATGCAGACGGACGTGTGGCTGTATTACTTCCACATGGTGTATTGTTCAGAGGTGGAGCCGAAGAAGCAATTCGTAAGTATATCATTAAAGACCTGAACAGACTGGATGCAGTTATCGGATTACCTGCAAACCTGTTCCATGGAACAGGTATTCCAGTGTGTGTACTGGTGCTGAAAAGCAAGAGAAATGGTAATTCTGGCAACATTCTTTTTATTGATGCAAGCAAGGAGTTCAAGGCTGGAAAGAATCAGAACGTCTTGGAACAGGAACATATTGATAAGATTGTAGATGCGTATGCAAAGCGTGAAAATGTAGATAAATTTGCTCATGTAGCAGATATGAGTGAGATTATTGAGAACGGCTACAATCTGAACATTCCGAGATATGTTGATACATTCGAGGAAGAAGAACCGGTGGACTTGGATGCTGTAAAAGCTCAGATTAAGACACTGGATTCTGAGACAAAAGCTGCGATTGATAAGGCTGAAAGTTTTATGAGACAGCTTGGACTGTAAAGGTAGGTGAATGTATGTGTCTGGTGAAAAGAAATCATTAGAGAGAAATGCATTGGATGCCTTTCTTCAAAGTAATCGTAAACTGAAAGGATATACGATTGATGATGGAGAACGACCAGATTTTGTTTTGTCAAAGAATGGTCATAAGATTGGAATTGAACATTTTCGAGCAGATACCATCTTGAATAAACATACAGATTCTGAAAGTATGAAGTTTGATGGTCGACGAAAAAAGATATACGAAAAGCACCATGCAAAGTTGCTGAATGATGAATTTGATGCGGATGCATCTGCAAAGGATATTGAAACTTATATCAATAAAAGTTTAGATGCTGCATCAAAATTTGATTATAAGGCGTTTATCAATAATCTGAAAGATGTTTTTGAACAGCACGCAGGTAAGGTGTCCGAATACAAAAAGAAATGTGATGAAGTTTGGTTTTTAATAGATATAGGCATTGAAAATGACCATTTCACAGCGAAATTTGATAATGGTGGATTGACAAAAATGAATATATTACCTGTTACTGGTGATATGTTTAACGTTTTTGATAAACGCAAAGAGATAAGTCGTGTGATTGTTTGTTCTCGATGCTTAGAAAGATATAAAATTGTTTATGATTCTGGCAGTGGAAAGTATAGTTATAAGATTCGGTCATTTACCTATACAGAAGCATTGATTCCGGGCAGTAGACAAATCAAACTTGATGTGAAAGATACTGGAAAGGAAGTGGAATCATAATGATTGAACCTAAATTGAGATTCAAAGCTGATGATGGAAGTCAGTTTCCAGATTGGGAAGAGAAAAAACTGGGAGATATTACAAGTCAATATAAAGTGAGAAATAAAAAACGATTACCTTTAGAAATTTATTCTGTAAATAACATTGTTGGATTTATTCCACAGTCAGAACAATTTGATGATGCTGGATATTTAAAAGATACTGATACGTCTATTTATATGATTGTACCGCCAAGGCACTTTGCATATAATCCGGCAAGACTTGATATTGGTTCCATTGGTTATCAATATTTAGACCATGATGTTCAAGTGAGTTCATTGTATGAAGTTTTTGAAACGTCTGATTTGGTGAATGATGAATTTTTGTGGTCTTGGTTCCATACACATTATTTCAATAATGTTGTAAAACGTCTTCAAGAAGGCGGAGTGAGATTGTATTTTTATTATGATAAAATGCAAGAAGTGAAAATTGGGTTACCATCACTTCCAGAACAACAGAAAATTGCAGAGTTCTTGTCAATGATTGATACAGTGATTGCGAAGCAAAAGGAAACTGTATCCGCATGGGAAGAACGTAAAAAAGGTGTGATGCAGAAGCTGTTCAGTCAGGAAGCAAGGTTCAAAGCGGACGATGGAAATGATTTTCCTGAGTGGGAAGAAAAGAAGTTGGGTGAAGTGGGTGACATTATGACTGGCAATACTCCATCAACAAAACAAGAAGATTATTATGGAGGATGCTATTTGTGGGTAACGCCAGCTGATATTACAGATTCTCGCGAAGTGTCAGTAACAGCGAAAAAACTTACTGAATTAGGATACACTGTTGCAAGACATATTCCTGCAAATTCAGTATTGGTTACTTGTATTGCTAGTATTGGAAAAAATGCTATTATAAGAGAAAACGGAAGTTGTAACCAGCAGATTAATAGTATAACTCCTTATAATGATTATAGTGTTGAATTTGTTTATTATTTGATTTGTCAAAATGAAAGATTATTGCACGCGAATGCTGGTACGGGTGGTATGGAAATTCTTAATAAAGATAGTTTTTCAAAAATAAAAATGTATTTTCCTTGCCTTGAAGAACAGCAGAAAATTGTTGATTGTCTTTCATCATTGGATGAAGTAATAGCGAAGCAGAAAGCAACATTAGCTGCGTGGGAAGAATTGAAAAAAGGTCTGTTGCAGCAGATGTTTGTATAATAACAACTGAATAAATTAATAGTGAACAGGTGATGTACAAAGTTTGTATGTCACCTGCTTTTTATACACGATTTTAGTGAAACATGTTATAAAAATAAAGCTTTGTGAATGGACCTTTTTTGTTGTAAGAATAAGGTGAAAAGTGTATAATATGATATAGAAGTATATTTGTAAAAGTAAGGAGATGATTGCTATGACAATGACAAAGCTAGAAATTGTTGCGCCAGAGGAAATTGTACCATATACAGTGCTGGAGGATAAAGAGGCACAAATAATAAGAAACGCAATGCTGGTATACCCTTATATCAAAAGTGGAGTCATGTCTTATAGAAAAGCAGCAGATATGCTAGGGCATCATAAGATTGACTTGATTACATTGTATGGCAAATTAGGCCTGTTATATTTTGATGAAACGGAAGAAGAATTCGAAGAAGGTTTGGCTATATAATTGTTGTTTCAGATACTACATCAATTTTTTTGCTAATGGACGAGCATGAGGGTAGGCAGGTTGATAAGAAAATGGGTATAACAATTAATGGTACGATTGGAATTCTTACACGGGTCTTTGACGAGGGAATGCTGACGAAGGAAGATGTAGAAGGATGCATTGAGCGGTTGAAAGAAAGAGGGATACGTATAAGTGAGAAGTTGTATCAGAGGTTGAGGGAATATATACTATGATTTTTTGGAGGTAAAGTATGAGATTTGATAAAGAACCTTTATTTAAGGAGTTAGTTCGAAAGCATGGATTTAATGTATATCTTGGTGCAGGTTTTTCTGTATACGCTATAAATGACGATGGAGAAAGTCTGCCTTTAGGAAATAGAATAAATGATAAATTGATTAAACTTTTTCAATTAGATAAAACCAGAGGGTTTAATTTGAGTAAAACATGTCAGAAAATAAAGAAAGATAGTGAAGGCTTATTAGAAAAGATACTGAAAGATACATATAGAGTGTGTGATTTTGACAATATATATTTGGAGCTTACTAAGATGCCGATCAAAAATATAGTTACTACTAATATCGATGATCTAGTTGAACGCATTTATGGAAGTAAGGAGTCGAAGATAAGAATTTCCGATTCTAAAATTTATGGTACGCTTGAAAAAGAAAATATGGTTAACTTATTTAAGTTACATGGCTCCGTCACATATCCGTTGGGGGAGAAAATGTCCTTTACCGAAAAAGAGTTGACAGATTTATTTATAAGGGATAAGGGGTTATTTGAATCAGTTACTTATAAGTTGGCGGCATGTCCTACTATTTTCTGGGGAACAAGTTTACAAGATTCAAATACATTAGAGCTTATTTCTAATTCAGCAGTATTTGCTAAAAATAATATGCCAAAATGGATAGTTGTTTATCCTGACGAGGAAAATAGAAATCTTATAGAGGATTTTGAGGAGTTAGGATTTTATATTATAGAGGCAGATACGAAGGATTTAATAATTCACTTATCAAAACAAAGTTTTACGCGACATGATGACGATGATGTTTACATATATAAAAAATACAGAGAGACATTTCCAGGTAATTTTATCTGTAATGAATTAAAACGTTCAGGTGTTAGAAGACCTGTTGTTGATTTCTTTTCTGGAGCGGAACCTCAAATATCAGATATTATGTCAGCAAATGTAACTAAAACATCATATTATACAGAAGTTTTAGAACAAGTGCTCACTAATAATATTACCCTCATTACGGGTATTCCTGGATGTGGAAAATCGACACTATTAATGCAACTTGCCTTTTCGAATGATATTAGTGGTCATAAATTTTGGTTTAGTAATATTATTCAACAAGAAGCTGAAAATCTTATTCAATTAGTAGAAGAAGATAGAAATGTTATTGTCTTTGTTGATAACTTATATAATAGTATTGATGCACTCCAAATTCTTAATAAGGTTTCGAATATAAAATTAGTAGTGGCGGAAAGGGCTTTAAATTTTGAACATGTAAAAAGATACTTACCTGTGTCATCTAACAATATTATAGATATAAGCAATTTAAACTCTATGGATATACAGAATATATGTAAGTCCATGAATCGTTCAAGCGCAGATGCTATTTCTTTAATGAAGAATAATAAAAATATTTCTTTGCTTGAAATTGTATTTTTCGTATCTGTAAATGCGCGTATTCAAGATCGAATTAAATTATATATTGAAGATTTGCAAAGCTTTTCGGAGAATGATTTAAGGGTTAATTTGTTAGAATTATTTGCGTTGGTTAATTACACTAGCTATTGTGGAGTGCCAATTTCTATGGATATGTTATATTTTTATTATAGTGAAGAAATTGATACATATGAAGATATATTATATGCATTAGATAAAATGAACAAAATAATTGTTGAAAGTGAAGATACAAATGAATTTGATATCACACAAAATTATTTGGTAATGAGAAGTAAATTATTTGCAGAAAAATCGCTAAACTTACTGCCCAGAGAAATGATGGCAGAAGTATTGGTAAAGTTTTTAGATAACGTTAGTATTCATGTTATTTATAGATATGATATTTTCAAAAGACGCGCATATGATGCAGATATTACTACAAGAGCCTTTGACTTAGAGCAGGGAAAGAATTTTTACGAAAAATTGCTTGAAAGAAATAATTCCCCATATGTAAAGCAGCAGTATGCTCTTTTTTTACAGAGAAAAAAGAAATTGGATTTAGCCTGGGAACAAATTGATCAAGCATACACTGATTGTAAAAAGAAAATATTTTCTATTGCTAATACGCATGCGATAATTATGTTTGAAAAAAATATGGAAATCAAATGGAAAGACGATGAAGAATTAGTGCTTCTTAAGCGTATTATTGAAAATTCATTTTCAACACTTGAGTTTTGCATTACGCAGGATATTCGTGCTAACTATCATGTTATAACATATGCGCGACATGCAATAAATTATTATGATAAATTTAAGACGGACGATTATACAGGTAATTATATTACAAATGCATTAAGTCAAGTTAATTCTGTTTTACAGTCAGGAGAATATATATATAGAGGTACTTTTAGAGAATTGAAGAATTTACAAAGCGAGCTTAAAATGATAAGTGAATATGTTTGATAAGTATTTAGATTGGCTTTCAAATGGCTCTGATAATGTAAATACCTCATAGTCAGTATATAGAATACTTTATGTTTTTTTGAGAAAATAGCCTTAACATTTTATACCAGTCCAATAAGTTTATCCTAAACTTTTTAGACAGTCTGGAGGGTTAAGTTAATGAAATCTCAAACATCACAAGTAGCACGCAGCTGTCGCATTCGTGAATGGGCTTCAATGGTTCAGGAATGCCGGAATCGTCCAAGAGGCAGGAAGGTCAAAGGCAAACGAGAAAAGGATATCCAGGGACTTCCTGTAAATCCGGTGGAACACAAGATGTCCGAAGAAGAACTCATTGCCGAGTTTGGCGAAGATGGCTGGTATGAACTTGAAGACGAAATCTACCGACGTTATAGTTTCACACCTATGAAAGTTGAAATAGAAGAACATCATGTAGGAGTCTGCAAATCCAAGAAGGATAATCACTTCAAAAAAGCGGATCATCCGGCATACCTGTTAAGAAACAGCTTAGTATCACCTTCGCTTCTTGCCGGCGTATGGAATGCCAAGTATGTAAATGCAACACCACTCTATCGTCAGGAACAGGAATTCCGGCGAATGGGGCTTGCCATTGATCGGTCAGATATGGCACACTGGACGATTTTGTGCGCAGAGAGATATCTCTTCATCTTTTATGATTATCTGCATCAGAAGCTTTATGACTATCATGTGCTTCAGGCAGATGAGACTCCGGTTCTGGCCTCAAAAGAAAACCGAACCGATGGGAATAAGCATTACATGTGGGTGTATCGTACCGGTAAGATGTATGCGGACAGACAGATCGTACTGTACGATTACCGGCCTTCGCGTAATGCAAGCCATCCAAGAGGTTTCCTCAAGAAGTTCAAGGGAATCTGCGTAACCGATGGTTACCAGGTCTATCATACCATCGAAAAGGAACGTGAAGACTTGAAGATTGCCGGCTGCTGGGCACACGCAAGACGTCGCATTGACGAAGCCGTGAAAGCATTGCCAAAGGATAAGAAAAAGTCTTCGCTGGCTTATCTGGCACTGAAGTAGATCCAGGCAATATATCGCGAGGACAATAAACTTGCAGATAAATCTGCAGAGGAACGTTTGAGACATCGTCAGCTGACAGTAAAGCCACTGGTTGATGCTTACTTTGCGTGGGCAAAACAGAACCGGCAGTCCGTCCCTGCCAAAAGTAAAACGGCTAACGGGCTTACCTACTCCTTAAATCAGGAAAAGTATCTCAGAACCTTCCTGGAAGATGGAGAAGTGCCAATGGATAACAATGCCGCAGAACAATCCATTCGTCCTTTCTGTGTTGGAAAGAAAAACTGGGTTATGATTGATACTGTTGCAGGAGCCGAGGCAAGTGCAATGATTTACAGCATTGCTGAAACTGCGAAGGCGAATAACCTCAAGCCTTACAATTATTTCAAGTATCTTCTGGAAGAAATCCCCCGACACATAGATGACCATGGTGTGGATTTCTGTGAAAATCTGCTTCCCTGGTCAGACAAGCTGCCAGCGGAATGCAGAAAGCAACTTTAATGATATGCTGCTCTTTGGAGCGGTTGTTTATATGGGGGTACCCACTATGGAGTGTTTACGATGAAAGGAGAAAAATGATAAAAAAAATAATTAATATAGTGTGGCTTGTGGTTACTTTTTTAATTCCTATTTTTCAAAGCATTTTAGCAAATGAATTATATAAGGATAAGAAATTTAACTGGGATGTTTTAATAAAGTCAAAGGTTTTTTTGGTATTGTTAGTAATATGGATTATAGGAAATGTAGGCGCAAAATTTTTAAAAAAAGAAGATGATGATAACCAAAATGCTATAAAACAAAATAAGATTAGCCTAAAAGGTAATGGAAATACGATAAATCAAGATGTAACCAATATAAATAATTACGCGGATCCTATAGTAGAGGTCAACAAGATAGAAGATAATATAAAACTAAAAGACATGATGGATGGAATTGCTGCTGTTGTTAGACCTAAACATGTTTTAACACCATATTATTCAACAGGAGTAAAATTGGAAAATGGTAACGCGGTATTATATAGCAAAGAAGAAATTCCAGAGGCTAAAATAAAGTATCCTACGCATTATCAAGGAAAATTCCAGATAAATACAAAGGGCGTTACATTTGACGAGACAATGAAGCGAGCTGCTATTTCTCAAGAACCTATTGAGATAAAATGCTGCAATTTAGTAAAAATGTTGGGGGATGTAGAAGATCCTTATCAAGATATTCTTACTAAAAATGCACCTGAAAGTAAATTTTATATAGTCCCGGAACCTTTACCAGAACCGATACATTGTTCAATGAAAGTGAAAGGAAAAAAGACTATTTATGATGATATTTGGTTACAGAGAATGCCAGTTAATCCAGATGATAATATTATTGTAATTTCTAATGAGAATAAAAAGGGTGATATTATTATAAAACTCACATATCATAAAGATACAGAAACAATTAATTTTACCTACAATTTTGTTGCGGATAACTGGTACCAAATTGGAAAAAATATACATTTTTTAATAGAAGCAAGAGAGGGTGAAACAATTCAGATTAGAACCCACAAAACAGGGGAATTATTCTTTAGTTGTCAATTATCAAATTCTTTAGGTGAGGAGACAATTGAAGAATTAAAGAATGATTTAGAATTGGTCAATAAAATCATTTCCATTATTGAAACTTATAATTGCAATATTGCTGTCAATCTTTCTATTACGAAAGAGGTGGAAAATGCTATTGATACAATATATGTAGGGATAACAAATACATTTAAAGAATCAGAATGGCAAGAACAGTCAATTATTGGGGATTTTTCTGATGTTGACTTGGAGGAACTAAGAAAAAATACATTAATCAATATTGAGCAAAAAGCATTCTTTGAATTTGCTGGATTAAAATTTGATAATATATATATTGATAACGAAATGGAAGGTCGATTAAAAAACTATGATGATGTGAAGAAACTAATAGAAGAGGGGACAAAAGAGCAAACGGCTATTTTTGAACCTAATTCTAACAATATCAATAGAAGAAAAGTTGATTTATCTTCTTTACAAATATTAAAAATGGAAGAGTAATTTTTGATTTGATATCCTATATCCTGAAAGAAAAAATATACATTCAGAATATAGGACAAAAAATGCTACTTTTTCGAGCTGTCAGTAATTTGTTCTAACATACCGATACTTTCAATAAAATCCTTTTCAACTGGAGAGAGAGTATCATCCAGACGATTCTTATATTTATCATATTCCGCATGAGCTTTTTCGATAGCCTGCTTGTGACTGATATGACCGCTGCTGGTAAGAATATCACGTTGGGTCATTTTCAGATAATCGTCAATGGTTTCCAGCCAGTCTTTCATATACATTGGTTCTTTGTTAAGGGCGTGTACCTCAGCAATATCAAGATAGGCGGTGACAATCTTATTGAGAGCGTCAAGCTCCTGTTCTGTGAGATAGTTCTTTGCTACTTCTACATCAGAACGACGGATTTCGTTATGTTCCCACGAGGTAAGCCCCATATTTTCTTTTCCTGCATCGGCACGCTCGTAGATTACTTCTGCAGCGGTATGCTTGTGGGCAGCCCAGTGCATTTTGTTTTGAACCTGTTTGAAGAACAGAACAGAGCTTTCAGCATGAGGATCATAATCAATGCTGGTTGCATAGATTTCCAGAACTTTTCTCCAGAATACTTTTTCTGAAGAGCGGATGTCTCTGATACGTGCAAGCAATTCGTCAAAGTAATTGCCACCGCCCAAACGCTTTAATCTGTCATCGTCTAATGCAAATCCCTTTTTCATGTATTCTTTTAAGATTCCCATAGCCCAAATACGGAACTGTGTACCACGATGGGATTTTACACGGTAGCCGACGGAGATAATGACGTCAAGGTTATAGTAATCTACCTGATATGTTTTTCCATCAGAGGCAGTTGTTGCAAAATTTGCAACAACTGAATTTCGTTGTAATTCCCCTTCTTCAAATATGTTTTTGATATGTCTTGAGATAGTAGATTTATCTCTTTGAAAAAGCTCTGCCATTTGGTCTAGTGACAGCCATACAGTATCTTCATCAAAGGTAGTTTCTATCTTGGTTAAGCCATCTTCGGTTGTGTACATAATTATGCTTGAATTTCTCATATAATCAGTCCTCCTGTATTGGTGTATCATTTTTCTTCGCCCTGCTCTTATATATTGTACTGATTCTTGCATTGGGGTGAGCAGAACTCTATGTTTGATCTTGAGGCGGCAAATGCCTTGCCGCAGTGTTTCCATACCTTCAAGCTGGAGGTGTCATCGGTCAGCATAAAGGAAAACAGCATCTGTATGCATAACAATAAGGAATTGAAAAGGGCAGTTCCTTTGTATAAAATTATAAACGACGAAAAAAAGCAAAAGAGAACTGCACCATGTACAATAGTATAATTGAATTTATTGAAAAAGACACTACTAAAATTGAAAAAAGTACAAAGTAAAAAGATATTTGGAAGTGTTGCTGCGAAAAATGCAGAACTTTTAGGCAGGGACACTCATACATAGAAACATTATTTTATGGAAAAAAGGTAAGATTTCACGTATAATGATCTTAAAAATTTTAAGTAAACAATGGATTGGAGTTTGCTCGTGGAGCTTGCACGCAGACCGTTTGCAGAATGGAGATTAAAATGAAGTTACGAAATGTGCTTATTGTTGTTAAAGATATAGAACAATCCAAGAAGTATTACCATGACTTATTTGGTTTAGAAATGCTTTTGGACAATGGTGGAAATATGATTCTTTCCGAGGGGCTTGTGCTTCAGGAAGAGGAATGTTGGAAAGATTTTTTGCAGGGGGATGTTCTGCCAAGAAATAATCATAGTGAGCTTTATTTTGAGGAGGCAGAGATAGAAAGTTTTGTGGACAAATTGGAACGCCTATATCCGGAAACAGAGTATGTTAATCCGTTGACGACACATAGTTGGGGACAGAAAGTCATTCGTTTTTATGATCTTGATGGGAATTTGATCGAAGTGGGAACACCGGCATAAGGTGATTTGACGGGACTGCGATCAAAAATGCAATTGGTGGAACAAAACGTCAAATGCAGGCATTGTTGGCAATCTTACAATTAGGACTGCCAATACCATACAGCAAGTGTTAAAATAAAAACATAGTTGATTATTCGACTTAGAATCTTAGAGGAGGGAATCCTATTTGAAAAAGAAAAAAGATGAAATAACTATTCGTTCCAGTGCAGCAGAATACTTAACCTATGTTGCCTCTGTCGGTGATCAGCAGGACAGTATTGAGCTGCGCTATGAGAATGAGAATATATGGCTGACACAGAAGATGATGGCTACACTATATGACATTGGTTTGCCAACGATAAATGAACATATTAAAAAGATTTATGCAGATAGTGAATTAGAAGAGTCTGCAACTATTCGGAATTTCCGAATAGTTCAAACTGAAGGTTCGCGTCAGGTGTCTCGTGATACAAAGCATTATAATCTTCAAATGATCATCGCTGTCGGCTTTAAGGTGAATAACGAGCGTGCAGTGCAGTTTCGTAAGTGGGCCAACAGCATCGTGAAGGACTACACCATCAAGGGCTGGGTCCTAGATGATGATCGTCTGAAAAATGGTGGTTCCGTACTTACAGTAGAATATTTCGACTGCTTGCTTGAGCAGATTCGTGAAATCCGCCTCTCTGAGCGCAGATTTTATCAAAAGATAACAGACATCTATGCGACAGCTCTTGATTATGACCGAACAGCAAAAACAACGAAGCAGTTTTTTGCCAAGGTTCAAAACAAGATGGATTATGCAGTTCATGGACATACGGCAGCAGAGTTGATTTATGAGCGAGCAGATGCAGACAAGCCACACATGGGATTAACCACTTGGGCAGCAGCACCGGAAGGCAAAATCGTAAAAAGTGATGTTAATGTTGCAAAGAATTATTTGAGTGAGCAGGAAATGCGCTCACTGGAGCGTATTGTATCTGCTTATCTGGATTTAGCAGAGGATCGTGCAGAACGTCATATTCCGATGACAATGGAGGACTGGGCAAAGCGTCTAGATCTCTTCCTGATGGCGGATGACAGAGAGATTCTTCAGGATGCAGGTAAAATCACTGCGGAGATTGCCAAGGCAAAAGCTGAAACTGAATTTGAAAAATATCGTGTCATCCAGGATAGATTATTTATGTCGGACTTCGATAAGTATATATTGGAACTGGAGGAGAATGCGAAGAAGGAGTAGTGTTACTTTAGCTCAATGTAAAATGATTAAAAATGTGAAGGTGACGGAGGTGTCGAACCATTATGAGTAATGTGAAGGAATACAAAGATATAGTGGCATTTCACCCTGGCTATTATATTGCAGATATTATTGATGATATGGAAATAAGTCAGAATGAGTTTGCCGCAAGGATGGGAACAACAGCAAAGACGTTAAGTAAGTTGATCAATGGGCAGGCTAATATCTCAAATGACTTAGCAAAGAAGCTTTCTGTAATGCTTGGAACGAGTGTAGAAGTTTGGCAGAATTTGCAGAATACTTATGATCAAAAGTTGCTTGAGATACAGCAGGTTAGCCTGTTTGCTCATGTGTAAGATGTGGACATTGCTTAAGTACTTTGTTGATTAATTTGGTTAATCCGGATTTGAATCTTGGGAAAAGTTTTGGTTGAACAGAGGTTTGGATGATGATAAGATTTAGTTGGGGCAATAGTGAACATATGAGTTCACATTTCATAACTAAGAAGTAATGGATTGGAGAAGTGCTTATGGCAGATAAAATTGGAACCGATGAATATGGGGAAATACTTATATATCAGACTGATGATGGACAGACAAATATAGAAGTTAAAATAGAAGATGATACAGTATGGCTGACACAACAGCAGATGTCAGAATTATTCCAAACTTCTCGAACAAATGTAGTAGAACATATTAAGCATATTTATGAGGAGGGTGAATTAGACGAAATTTCAACCTGTCGGAATTTCCGACAGGTTCGAAAAGAAGGAAATCGTGAGGTGACAAGGCAGATTCCTCATTATAATCTTGATATGATAATATCTCTTGGATACCGTATTAAATCAGTGATTGCAACAAGATTCAGGCAGTGGGCAACAAAGCGGTTAAAAGAATATATGATTAAGGGATTTACGATAGATGACGAGCGTTTGAAAGGAAATGGTGGAGGAAATTACTGGAAAGAGTTACTTGACAGAATCAGGGATATAAGATCTTCAGAAAAGGTCTTGTATCGTCAGGTTCTTGATTTGTATGCTACGAGTGTAGATTACAATCCTCATAGCGAAGAGTCTGTTAGATTCTTTAAAATTGTTCAAAATAAACTTCACTATGCAGCACATGGTCATACTGCGGCAGAGGTTATATATCAGCGGGCAGATGCAGAAAAGCCATTTATGGGGCTTACTTCATTTGCCGGAGAGTTACCGGCATTAAAGGATATAGGAATTGCAAAGAATTATCTTGAAGAAAATGAACTCAAAGTATTAAACAATCTTGTTTCTGGTTATTTTGATCTGGCTGAAATTAATGCAATTGAGCATAAGCCAATGTATATGGATGATTATGTTAAGCAGCTGGATAGCGTGTTGTCATCCGGAAATAGAAAACTTTTAACTGGAGCTGGTTCTGTAAGTCATAAACTGGCATTGGAGAAAGCAAAGTCAGAATACAGAAAATATCAGGAGATTACTTTGACGCCAGTCGAAAAAGCATATCTTGAAAGCATTAAAGAAGTTTCCAAGGAAGTGAAAAGGCGATAACATGAGATTGCATACATATTATGTGTTTTAAATTGGGGAAACAGTGTTTACCAAATTAAACAAGTCAGATTATTACTTGAGGAAGGACAAGAGGATAACAAATGAGCAAAAAAATACGCAGAGTGCCGGTTGTTCTTGATGCAGGAGAAATTAAGGATTTGCCACCGGAAGATATTCGGATGATTTTAAGAGGTGCAGATGAACTGATTTTTACCGGTGGGAGAAACATGCTTGCCAAACTATTAAAAGGTTCAAAGGATAAAAAGATATTGGAATACAAACTGAATGAATGCCCGGCGTATGGATATTATCATAGCCTAAAACTGAATGATATTAGCAAATGTGTTGATTGGATGATTGAGAAAGATTACCTCAGGATTAAGTATGATTATCGACTTCCTTTATTGGTGTTTTCCGAACAAGGATGGGAGATAGAAAAGGAAACATTTGCGGAAGAACTTTACCAAAGATTTTGTTTGGATGTTAAAGAAAAACATGCCCGTGTCATTTTTGAATTGAAAGAGGTAAATAGACAGGTTGTTTTGCGTGTGCTTGACAAAATAGAGGCAGAAGGAACAGATGAATTTTTAGCTTGCTTAGAAGCGTGGAGACTAATGGAAGTGAAAAAAGTTGTAGCACGGATCACAGAGGTTGAAACTACGATTAAAAACAGAACAAACCTATCAAAATAGAAATGAGTTTGAATTTTGTGAATGGAGGACAGTACAATGGCGAATGAAGAAAAAGAATTGTATAAGTTTGTGAACGATCCGAAATATCGAAGCAAGGTGATTGCTAAAATTCACAAGAATAGTGACAATGCCTATAATAAGCGGATCAAGAAGATTGAACATGAGAGAGATGCACTGTCTAAAAAGAGAACTCGCGAAATTACGCGTATTGCCAATGACAGATGGGAAAGCCTGGCTGGCGGAGCAATTGGGGTCAATCGGACAGAAGGAAAAATACAGATCAATAATACAACGGTCTTATTTTCGAGCATTCGGGGTGCGGAAATGAACATGATGACCGGTTGCCGTGTTGTCACCCGGGAGAGTTCCAAAACCAAATCAAAGAAACATGCTTCTTTAGGAGGCGCTGTAGCCGGAGGCATGCTATTTGGACCGCTTGGAGCAGCAGTTGGGGCTGTTGGGCTTGGCGAAATGGATGGAAAGACCATCGGGACTACGGTGTCTGATCAGATACCTACCTGTACTCATCTGGGCGTTATGGTCAATATTGATGGTTTTATGTCAGAGGTGGTATTGCTCTCGAATCAAGTAGACCAAACGAGTGCTGCATTTGTAAATGCCAGAAATGAAGCACAGAGTATTATTGCGCAGCTTGGCAAATTGGCTAAGATGCCTGTTCCATCGCACTTTTTGCAGCCGGAGGAGGAACAGTCTGTGAAAGAGATCGAAGCGCAGATCGCGGCCAAGCAGTCAGAGCTCCAGATCGCCATCAACGACAGACCAACATATGATATTCCGGCTATGTACCGCACTCCAGAGCAGCGGGGAATGTCGGATGAGCAGTATTTGCAGTATTTAAACAATACAGATGCACAAAGAATGTCAGAAAGTGCAGCGTATGAGGATGCGTTAAAAGGGACACAAGCGGAGCAGAAGGCAGTTTGGCAGACCAAAAGCGAAGCAGAACGAGCTGAAAGAAACGCGCACATAGAGCAGAGAGTGGATAATGCAGGTTATCTGAGTACGCTCAGTTCGGTTGCCACATTGATCTATAATATTATTTTTTGGTTTCTGTCTGTATTTGTGCTGTTCTTTGCTATTGCAGGATTTGCAAATGCAGGTATTGTGAGTGGTATTATTTATTTGATCACAGCGATAATGATCAATCCGCTGGTTGGCGATTATATTCGGGATAAGGGCGCTGCATTTCCCAAATGGGTGGTTATTATTATATTGATAGTTGGATTTCTGGCGGGAGCGTTGACGTTTCCAATCACGGATACGTCCTCTAATAAAACAGCGAGTATAGAAAGAGTAAATTTTTGAAAGATATTCTCATTTAGCGTTGCGTTGATTTCTTTTTTGTGTATAATGATAACTGAGGTCGTTCGATATGCATTGTGCCTGTCAGAGGATGACGGTGCTTGATCTTGCATACGAAGGTCATAATATAATAAAAACAGGGGAGCTTGAATATAGCAGGCTGAGAGGAAGTGCTCAAACTTCGACCCTTTAACCTGATGCGGATAATGCCGCCGTAGGAAGTCATGATAAGAAGATTTTTTGCAGGAGGCATCAGATGTCTCCTGTTTTTTTACTTTATAGGAAACTTCTTGTTTTCATTATTGGATTAAAGTGTCAGTGGATTTTGGCACTAGGATCCATTACCAACAGAGGAGGAGAAGCATGGTAAAAGTAAATGGTGAGTTGTTAGATCTTGCAGGAAAGACAATTTCTGAATATCTGACAACAACAGAGTATGATCCAAAGCGAATTGCGGTAGAGCGCAATGGAGAAATTGTTTTTAAATCGCAATATGATGATGTGGTTTTGCAGGATGAAGACAGCATAGAAGTTGTCAGCTTTGTAGGAGGTGGTTGATGAAATGTCGATGAACAGGGAACAGAGCTCTGCTATCCCCACAAAGGAAGAATGGATGGCGGCGCTCACGATGCGCCATGGAGAGGAACGACAGAAAGCATTTTCGGCTGCAACAGTTGCTGTTTGTGGATTGGGCGGACTTGGCTCGAACATAGCGACCGCATTGGCGCGTGCCGGCATTGGTAAATTGATCTTGATGGATTTTGACTGCGTGGATATTACGAATCTTCACCGTCAGCAGTACAAGATCACGCAGATCGGAATGCCCAAGACAGAGGCGATGGTACAGAATCTGCGGGAGATCAATCCTTATATTGATACGGAGATACATACTGTGCGCATTACAACGGAAAATGCGGTTGCTCTTTTGCAGGAGGCGGACATTGTATGTGAAGCGTTTGACAATCCGGAAGCGAAGGCAATGCTTACGAACCTCGTGTTGGAGCAGTTTCCACAAAAGTATTTTGTGGCGGGCTCCGGTATGGCGGGATTTGGGGATCCTAATATGATCCGGACGCGGAAATTGACGGAGCATTTTTATTTGTGTGGTGATGGATGCAGTGATGTTGCGGACGGCGTTGGATTAGTGGCGTCCAGAGTGATGATCTGTGCGGCACATCAGGCACATACGATCCTGCGCATCCTCGCAAAGGAGCAGTAGACAGCAAACTAAAAGGCTGGTTTCACAACGGAAAGAAGCAGCCAAATAAATGACACATACAACAGAAATGGAGATTATCATGAAAAATGACAAATTAGTAATTGGTGGACACGAGTTCAACTCTCGTTTTATTTTAGGTTCTGGAAAATATTCCATGAAGTTGATCGAGGCGGCAGTAAAAGATGCCGGAGCGGAGATTATTACGCTTGCAGTGCGTCGTGCCAATACGAAAGAGCAGGAAAATATTTTGGATTACATTCCGGAAGGGATAACGCTATTGCCGAATACCAGTGGCGCCAGAACGGCTGAGGAAGCCATTCGTATTGCGCGTTTGGCGCGTGAACTGGGCTGTGGCGATTTTGTTAAAGTAGAGATCATGCGCGACTCGAAGTATTTATTGCCGGACAATCAGGAAACGATCCGTGCAACAGAGATTCTCGCAAAGGAAGGATTTGTGGTTATGCCATATATGTATCCGGATCTCAATACGGCTAGGGATCTTGTGAACGCCGGTGCATCTTGCGTGATGCCGTTGGCTTCACCGATTGGATCCAACAAAGGATTGGCAACGAAGGAGTTTATTCAGATATTGATCGATGAGATCGACCTTCCGATCATTGTAGATGCCGGTATTGGAAAACCATCGCAGGCGTGTGAAGCAATGGAAATGGGTGCAGCGGCGATCATGGCAAATACAGCACTTGCAACCGCAGGAGATCTGCCAATGATGGCATCTGCGTTCAAGGCAGCGATCGAGGCCGGAAGAAAAGCATATCTGGCGGGAATTGGAAGGGTATTGACGCGTGGTGCATCTGCTTCCGATCCATTGACCGGATTTTTGCGCGACTAAGGCGATACAGATTAAGGTGTCAAAAAGTTTGAATAGCTCTATCATAGAAAGGGACTATTGACACCATAATCCTATATAGGAAAGGAATATAAAATGGAAAATCAATTTTTAGTAGATTCGGAGTATCTTTCCCCGGAGGCTCTTGCGGTAAAGCACCGTCTTGAGACAGATCCTTCTTCCAGAAAAGATCATATGGAATATTTACCGGGAATGGAGATCATTGAGTCAGATGTCTGTGGTAAGGTGATGGCTCAGATGAAACAGTATGAGGCAGATCGTTATACGGCAAAAGATGTGCGGGCGGCATTAGAGCATGAGACATGTACGATCGAGGATTTTAAGGCGTTGATCTCTCCGGCAGCAGAGCCTTTTTTGGAGCAGATGGCGGAGCGCGCACGAAGGGAAACGAGTAAACATTTCGGTAACACGGTGTATCTTTTTACACCGTTGTATATTGCCAATTATTGTGAAAATTACTGCGTGTATTGTGGCTTTAACTGCTATAATCACATCAACCGCATGAAGCTTACGATGGAGCAGATCGAAAAGGAAATGAAAGTTATTGCGGATTCCGGCATGGAAGAAATTTTGATCCTGACCGGCGAGAGCAGAGGGCAAAGTTCGGTAGAATATATTGGAGAAGCCTGTAAATTAGCGAGAAAATATTTTCGGATGGTTGGACTTGAAATCTATCCGGTCAACACCGATGAATATCGTTATCTGCATGAGTGTGGCGCAGACTATGTAACGGTATTTCAGGAAACCTATGACACGGACAAGTACGAAACACTGCATTTGATGGGACACAAGCGCGTGTGGCCTTATCGCTTTGATGCACAGGAGCGAGCACTGCGGGGAGGAATGAGAGGCGTGGCATTTTCGGCGTTGCTTGGTTTGTCCGATTTTCGTAAAGACGCACTTGCCAGCGCACTTCATGTATATTATTTACAGAGAAAGTATCCGCATGCGGAAATGTCTCTTTCCTGTCCGAGACTTAGACCGATCATTAACAATGACAAGATCAATCCGTTGGATGTTCACGAAAAGCAGCTTTGTCAGATCATCTGTGCTTATCGCATTTTTCTGCCATTTGTGGGCATTACGGTATCCTCACGTGAGAGCGCCTCTTTTCGTGATGGCATCGTAAAAATAGCGGCAACGAAAGTATCAGCAGGGGTTTCTACCGGAATCGGGGATCACGACAGTAAGTACAATGGCAAAGAAAACGAAGAACCACAGGGCGATGAGCAGTTTGAGATCAACGACAGCCGCAGTCTGGATAAGATGTATCAGGATATCGCGGAAGAGGGATTGCAGCCGGTCTTGAACGATTATCTTTATATCGGTTAATTGCTCTGTAAATAAGGGGAAACCTTGTCAGAAGTGTCCCTATTAAAAGATGGAAAGGTGGAGGATAATGAGAAATTTTGATCCGAGTTTATATTTTATTACGGACAGTACCGGATTTACGGAAGAGGAGTTTTTGTACCGGGTCGAGCAGGCATTGATCGGAGGAGCAACGATGCTGCAGCTTCGTGAAAAAGAAAAGACGACCAGAGAATATATGGAGCTTGCTATCAAGGTGCATGCGCTCACGCAGAAGTTCAATGTGCCGTTATTGATTGACGATCGTGTGGATGTAGCACTTGCGGTTGATGCAGAGGGTGTACATGTTGGCGCCAGTGACTTGCCGGTTGCGGCAGCCAGACGTTTGATGGGCGATCATAAGATCGTTGGTGCGACGGCAAAGACAGTTCCTTGGGCGCAGGATGTCTATGAGCAGGGAGCCGATTACTTAGGCGTGGGAGCGATTTACCCAACAACAACTAAAGTAAAAACCGTGTTGACTTCGACAGATACACTGCGGGACATCTGTGAGGCAGTGCCTATCCCGGTCAATGCGATCGGCGGCCTGAATAAGGATAACCTGGATATATTGGACGGCATTCCAATCGCAGGGATCTGCGTAGTGTCGGCGATCATGAAAGCGCCAGATCCGGCATTAGCGGCTAAAGAATTACGAGCACAGGCAGAGAAGCAAAAGAGTTCACAGAAAATTCACAAAAATTATTAGCACTCACTCTTGACGAGTGCTAATAATAGTGGTATAACATAATCAGAACGAAGGAAGAGGAAAGAAAAAGAAGTAAGATTCAAATCCCAAGTTCCCAAAATGTAACTTTTACATGTGTGAGCATTAAAAAGTTGAAGGAGGAATGACTTATGTTAATGCCTAGTATTTTTGGAGAAAACTTATTTGATGATTGGATGGATTTTTCATTCCCGGATATTGACAAGGCTTTGTATGGCAAGCATGCAAAGAACGAGATGAAAACAGATGTCCGTGAGACCGAAGATGGTTATGAATTGGATATCGACCTGCCTGGCTTTAAGAAAGATGAAGTCACAGCACAGTTGGATAACGGATATTTGACGATACAGGCATCCAAGGGCCTAGACAAAGAGCAAAAAGATAAGAAAGGCAAATATATCCGCAAGGAGCGTTATGCCGGTTCAATGAGCCGCAGCTTTTATGTTGGTGATGCGATCACGGAGGAAGATGTTCATGCGAAATATGAGGATGGTATCTTGAAACTGTCCGTGCCGAAGAAAGAAGCCAAAGCAGTAGAGCAGACGAAACACATTGCCATTGAAGGATAATGTGAGGTTAGAAAGTTTGTCCCTAACAAATAGATGGAATTGCAAAGGCTTTCGTGACCAGGGGCGTCATACCGTAAGGTATGGCGCCTTTTTGTGCTGTTTGGTGGCTGCAAAATGTTTTATTTATTGCTGATATAATAAGCAATATGTGGTTGTGGAGAATTTGAGGTATGGCAGGTTTGAGTATTTTATTTCATTGTGAATACATCTTGATTGTGCTAAAATAAAACAGACTGTGAGAATGAACATTTTGCAGTAGAGGATTAACATATATGACAATAAATTCTTTGTTTGCTACACTGTTATAGCGAATATATAGTGGCAGGAGGTATGAAATGAGGTACTATAAAAAAGCAATCGCAGCGATCATGGCTGTTGCTGTTTTGGTCGGATTGGAACCATATAAAGAGCGGATTAATATTCACGGTGTGCAATATGCCTCTGCACAGACATCAGAAGATACTATAGAGACATCAGCACAACTGTCGGAAAGTGCAACGGGAATCCCTACACAGACACCGGACGTCACACAAGGAGTATCTGCGTGTGATTATTATCAAAATATGTCAACCATTGGAAAAGATACATCGGTTGTCACGATATCCAATGCGGACGATCTTCGTGCTTATATGAAGATTATGCAAAAAGTGACCGGATTTGGGTTGACTTTTGTGCAGACAGCAGACATTGCGCTCAGTGACTACAACTTTCGATATGATAAATCTTTGAAACGTATTGCTGTTTATGATGGTGATACGTTAAAATGCACCGTTGCATCGGATGGAACTGCGTATCAGCCGGTCAATTCCGATCGCAGCGCTTCGTATGCAGCACTTGGTATGTCAGAAGATTTTCTATGGTTACACGGTCACGATTTTCATGGTGTGTATCAGGGAAATCATCATCGGATATCGGGGGCTTTGCTTGGAGAATCGAGTGCGATTTTCGGAAATGCGAGAGGTGCAGTGGTCAATTTGGTTCTGGAAGGATGCGCAGAAATTGCGGCAACTGATTGTGCATTGTTTGCGAAAGAGTTACAGGGAGCGATTGTGAACTGTTGTGCCAGGAACTGCATCATAGTAGATGTGGAGCGTGGGTACTCAGCGTGGGATGTTGGTGCTTTTGCCAGCCGTGTGACGGAAAAAGCAGTTGTAGAACAATGCACCTCTGAGAACAATCAGGTGATTGCAGAAGATATATGTGGAGACAACATTAGTCTAAATGTTGGTGGAATCGCAGGCAGTAGTTATGGTTCTATTAGAGATTGCCGGGTGCAGGGAGGCGTTGTGCATGGAAGTAATGCCGGTGGAGTGAGCGGTCTAATATCTGCTGGCGAAATTATGGGGTGCTGCAATTCCGCAGATGTTTATGGGATGTGTTATACCGGGGGGATTTGCGGCTGGAATGCAGCCATGACGTATTTGCAGATGTCTGAGTGTGTGAATGAGGGAACCGTACATGAGTGTTCCGAGACGAGTGGGAGTATGGGGCAATATGCAGGTGGGATTATCGGGTATACATTAAACGGAATTACGATTAACAGATGTCGTAATGCAGGAAATATCAGTTCCGGAGAGCAATCCTGTAATGCGGCACCGGTTAACGTAGGTGGTATATTGGGCGGTGGCTGGAATGACGGAAGCTGTGATTGGATCATTTCTAATACAGTTAATACCGGAACGTTGATCGAACGGCAGCATTCCATCAGCTATATTGGTGGCGTTGTCGGAGACGGTGCCTATCCTCTGCTAAGGCTTTCTAATATCGCGAACTTCGGAACGCTGCTCTATACAGTACAGGATACGTATGCAGAGGCGGCGATTGGCGGTATATTGGGCAGAGGCTGTGAGGCAGAACAGACAGGATCAACTATTTGGAATTTACTGCAGCAGCATGCCATGACGAACTGTGTAAATTATGGAACGGTGCAATTTGACAGTGATTCGAAAAGTGAAGAACAAATCGACTATCATGCGGTGACTGGTGGCGGACTATCCGGAAATGCTGCTGCGACCGCATGGAAAAATTGTTATGAAGCTTCGGTATCAGATCTGCCCCTATTTGGAAAAGAGGGGAATGGTACGATCATGGAGGTTCATCGGATCGATCGTGCACAAAGAGCAGGAGAGGCTTCTGCGGCGTTCATTAGTGAGAATGCAGCGTCTTATGCGCACACTTCCTCACTGGCTGAAGCCTTAAATGCATATGTTTCAGCACAGAATGGAGCGAAAGGGGATTATCTGTCTTGGCTGCAGGGAGACGATACGTATCCTACGTTAAATCTCACGATCGATCTGACGAGAAGCGGATATTCGACCGATAGACTGGTGGACGGTGCTTCTTTGTTGCCAAAACCAAGTGCGGCACCCACGAGTTCACCAACGAAAACACCGACAGCGAATCCAAGTGTTACGCCATCTGTGGCGCCGAACATCCGTCCGACAGCTAACCCAAGTGTTACGCCATCTGTGGCACCGAACATCCGTCCAACAGCGGTTCCGACGAAACGACCAACGGTTGTACCGACAAAGCGTCCGGCGGCACCGACAAAGCACCCATGGAAACCCACGATAGCACCGAGGAAATATCCTGCACCGCGCGTGAAAGTAGTCCGCAAGAAGACCAAAGCCGGTCAGCGGTATATTCAGGTGTCTCTGCGCAAAAAACAAAATTGTTATTTGGAATTTTACCGTAAAACAAAACTTGGGTTCATGCGCTTAAAACTTAAGAAAAATCGGTTAAAAAACGGACACCGCAAGATTAACATTGCCTATAGCAGGAAGATGAAAACCGTGACGTACAAAATACGTATCTACAAGAAAGTAAACGGACGCCGGAAGTACAGCAAATTTACGAAAGTAAAGAAAATGCGGTTATCCTAGCGCATTACTTCTTAAACAGCTGTTGTGTCGGCTGGGAAAAAACGGATAAAAAAATAAGAAATTGATAGACAGCTATGACATATAATTAAGAAAACAATAGACAAAATCAGTATATCAGCATTGATACACATAAGGGAGTAGTACAGACATTGGAAGACAAAAAGTATTGTATGAATTGTATGCAGCCATTGAGTTGGGATGGAACTTGTCCACATTGCGGTCTGGCAGCAGAGAAGATTTCGGATGCCCCGCATCATATTCCACATGGCAGTAAGTTATTTCATGGCAAATATTTGGTTGGTCGTGTGCTTGGTGAAGGTGGATTTGGTATTACATATATCGGTCTGGATCTGACGCTTTTAATCGCTGTGGCGATCAAAGAATATTTCCCAAATGGTCTGGTTTGGCGAAAATGCGATAAAACCAGATCATCTTATCAGGTTACCCCGTATACTCCGGAATCCAAAGTGTTATTCGAACGTGGCAAGGACGATTTTCTCAAAGAAGCCAGAGTGCTGTCACAGTTTGGCACACAGGAAGGCATTGTCCGTACACGCAGTTTTTTTGAAGAAAATGACAGTGTATATTTGGTTATGGATTATGTGCGTGGAGGCAGCATTAAGGATTATGTGAAACGGAATGGACCATTTTCACCACAAAATTGTTGGAATATATTGCACAATCCGATCCGGGCATTGCTGGACCTGCATCAGAGGGGTCTTGTTCATCAAGATGTCAGCCCGGATAACGTGATCATAAATGCAGAGGGCAATGGCGTATTGATTGATTTTGGCGCAGTCAGACATGCAAATGCCATTGATGACAAGACGCGGACTTCTATATACAAACAGGGATTCTCGGCATATGAACAATTGGAAAAGCGTGGCAAGAGGGGACCGTGGACAGACGTATACAGCTTATGCGCTACGATTTATTATATGTTGACCGGACAGGCACCTATAGATGCGACAGAGAGAGTATTTAATGACACGATCAAGCCATTGTGGGAGTATCCGGTGGATATTACCAAAGATGTGGCTGAAGTCATTATGCATGGACTGGCTGTGGAAAGCAGTGCGAGATTGCAGACATTAGACGAGTTGTACGAAACGCTCTATGAGTGTCCGGCGCATCGTAAAGATATGGCAGAAGTTGTTGAGTCGGCATCTGTGCTTGGCGAGAGCCGTGAGGCTATGCGTGAGGAAGCACTTGGTAAGCAGAAAAGGCGGGAGCGGCATATTCATCATTTGTCGGATCAGTTAGAGCAGATGGAAAGACGCTGCAAACACAAAAAGTGGGTGGTCACCTTTGGAATCATGGTTGGCGTTTTGGCAGTGATCAGCGGTATCGGGTATCGTCAGATGGCAGCAGATCATGGCAAAGCGGAGATGAAACCGCCAGTGATCGCTTCGGCAGAACCGACGAGACTTCCGGAAGATCAGGCGGGAGGATCGGTAGTTCCACAAGCAGATGTGGCAACGGCTTCGACAGAACCGTCACCAACTGCCACAGAGCCGGTACGGACGAAAAAGCCAAAGGTAACAAAGCGCCCGGTACGGACGAAAAAGCCAAAGGCAACAAAGCGCCCGGTACGGACGAAAAAGCCAAAGGCAACAAAGCACCCGGTACGGACGAAAAAGCCAAAGGTGATAAAGACACCGGAGGTAGCAGCGACACCGAAGCGGACCAAAGCACCGAAAAGAACTAAAAAACCAACAAAAATACATATGGATGGTGATATGGATGAGCTCACAGAGTAGTACGAGAAAGATTGCAGAGAAGATTGCGGTCATCAATGATCGATCCGTTTTTTTGGGATTCGATGTATATATGACATTAGAATTGTTGTGTAAGACGCCACAGCAGTGGATGGATGCAGATGTAGAGCAGCAGGCCGCCTGGCGTGTGGAAACATATAAAAAGCTAAATATGGTACTTGGCAAAAAGAAGATCGTGTCAAGGCCGACATTACGACGTTGGCTTGCGCTGGATGGGGAGAACGCAGTATTTCCCAAAAGAGAACAGATCCTAAAGATGGCGCTTGCTCTTTCTTTTGATGAAGAACAATTGCAGCGTTGTCTAAGACAAGGCATACAAGAACCGGGTATTCAGATCAATGATTACCAGGAAATATTATGTTTATATTGTGCGGCACATCATCTTGATAATAACAAATATGAGGATATGCTGCAGATCTTTGAACAGGAAGCGAGCGAGGACACGGAATTAAAGCAAAAGAGTCATACCAGCCAGCTATGGAATATGTACAGAGTGCAAAAAGACAAAGAACCGGCTGATTTTCTGGAATGGATGTTAGAGCATGCTTCGATGTTTAAGGGCTATGGTAAAATGGGACTGAAAGTGTTCCATGAATACCGGGAAAAGATCGTGTATTACGCCAACAAAGAAGTACATGAACGTCTTGTTCGTGCTTTGGAGCAGACGGATTTTAAGGAATGGTCGGCAGAACATGGATACAAGACACCGGATTATGATAGAGGTGTTGTGCAGTATTTGAAAAATAAAAAGCGACGTAAAGATCCGGGCATTGACCAAAATTCATTACGAAGTATACAACGGGATCATTTGCTGTATTATTCCAAAATGGAAAAGAATCTGGTGATGCTGCGCGAACTGTATGCAGCTATTTTGATTCCGCAAGAAGAGCGGGATAGTGGCAGGAGCATCGTTTTTCAGAAACAGCTTAAAAATATGCCGTCGGAATTTCACTTTATGACCGATGATTATGTATCTAAGCTATTGACGGTATCCAAGCAAAAGGAGTGTTTATTCCGATTATCCAGTGAGTATGCCAAGACGAGGGACAAGAAGTGGTCGATCAAGATAAAAAGTCAAAAACAGCGCTGTCGTCAGGTGCAGCGTTCGGATATCCTGCCTATGATCCAGTGGGTTGCAGTACACCGTTATCTGGAGGAAAATGAAAAGCAGGATAGGGAATACGATCAACAGGAAGCGAAAGAGATGTTTGAGCAGATGGCAGAGGAAGCCCTGCAAAAATGCGATATGGCACCATTAAATCCGAGATATCGGTTAGATTTTGTGCTGCTGTCCTGTTTTGGGGACACAGAGATGTCGTACCTGTCAGAAATATTATGTGAATATATTCAACCGGAAGAAGAGTAGAGTGGAAACACTCTACTCTTCTTCCGGTTTTTTCTTAGTTTGTAAGGTCTGCATTGCATTGCCTAGCATTTCGTAGGCATTATTTGATCTCGCCTCGTTTATGTCGTTCAAAGAAATCTTTTGTTTCCTTAGCAACAACACCGCTCAGTGCGAATAATGCGATCATGTTTGGCAATGCCATCAATCCATTGAAGATATCTGCAATCGTCCAAACAGCTTTTACAGTCATATATGGTCCGATGAAGATCGCAAGGATATAAATATATCGGAAGAACTTCACATGCTTCATATTACCTCCGCTTAAGTATTCTAAGCAGCACTCACTGTAATAATCCCATCCAAGGATCGTAGTGAAGGCGAAGAATACCAGACAGAGCATTAACACGAAAGAGGCAAATTCATTCGGGAAAGGAAGTCCCTTCTGGAATGCATAAGTTGTTACCTGAACGCCCTCTAAGCCCGGTACTTTCCAGGCTCCGGTAAGTACAATAGACAGACCGGTCAATGTACAGATTACGATTGTATCAATAAAAGTACCGGTCATGCTGACAAGACCCTGGCGAACAGGCTCATTGGTCTGTGCAGCAGCAGCGGCGATCGGTGCACTACCAAGACCGGCTTCGTTAGAAAAGATACCTCTTGCAACACCTTTCTGCATAGCAACTAACATACTTCCTACGGCACCGCCGGTGACAGCCTTCGGTGTAAATGCAGCAATAACGATTGTTTTAATTGCTGCCGGTAATGCCGTAATATTGCAAAGAATTAAGATAATAACAACGACGAAATATAAAATTGCCATAAATGGTACGATAACCTGACTGACGCTTGCGATTCGCTTTACACCACCGATCAATACGGCGGCAACGCAGAACGTTAAGATCAAAGAAGCGATCACAACAGACCAGGAATAATCTGCCAAAAAAGGAATGGATTTTACACGGTGTGTATTATTTGGATCAAAGAAGTTGTTTACGGCACTGGAGATACCATTTACCTGACTAAAGGTACCGATACCGAATAATCCAACGCATACGCCAAAAAATGCAAATATTTTTGCGAGCCATTTCCAACGCTTGCCCATTCCCTGCTCTATGTAATAGAAAGGACCGCCTAAGCTATGTCCATCTTTCGCAACAACACGATATTTTACAGCAAGTAATCCTTCGGAGAATTTTGTAGCCATTCCTAGGAAGGCTGCGACGATCATCCAAAATAAAGCACCGGGACCACCGGCACCTACTGCTGTTGCGACACCGACGATATTGCCGGTACCGATCGTAGCACTTAGTGCTGTACAAAGTGCCGAGAAACTGGAAATTTCACCTTCGCCACCTTCTTCGTTTTTGATCATCCACTTGAGTGCTAACGGAAGTTTGCGAACTTGAAGTAGTTTGATACGGGTTGTTAGAAGAAGTCCACCTGCCATGATCAATATGATCAGAGGGACGCCCCATACTAAATCGTCAACAGTTACGAGAAAATTATTGATTTCTTTCCACATTTTTTTTACCTTTCTTTTGTTTTCTGTCCTTTTACCTGAGAGATTCCAGCCATAGGCTTGTTGCACCTTCGGTATCTGCCAAAACCGCAGAATTCTCCAGAGAGTCGATCCATTTACAGTTACACCGTATTGCACGGCACCTGAGAGTGTTACTCCTTCGGCAGGTGAAACCACCATTTTCCTGTAAACTTCATATCGAAACACACAATATATACTATATAACGTCTCCTATTTTTTTTCAAGAAAAAAGAAAAAAGCATTGACAACTAATAGAAGTTAGATTATACTAACTACCGTGAAATAAAAATTATTTCGCATTATTTTTTGAAGGTGGGTTAGTAAACGCTAACTATAATAAGTTATAGAAAGAAGAGGGTACTGTGATGGCAAAAGAAGTGATTATTCAGAAAATGAAAGACTCCGGCTGCAGAATTACGAAGCAGCGTATGATACTCTTAGATATTATTCTGGAGGAGGATTGTTCTTGCTGCAAAGAAATTTATTTTAAGGCATCCAAGAAAGACTCCAAGATCGGTGTGGCAACCGTATATCGTATGATCAATTCTCTGGAAGAAATCGGAGTGATCAGCCGCAAGAATATGTTTAAGGTAATGTAGTTAATAGATTGTTTTGCAAAAGCATTTTATATAGGGGACAAAAACATATTGTGTGCATTTATGTTTTTATTCCGTATGAATTCTACAAAAAAGGCAGAAACTTATGTTGATGCCTTTTTTTGTTACTTTATAGGAAACTGCTCACTACAGTAACTTCCCATACCGGAAGTTACTGTTCAAACCACATATTGCTTATTATGACGATGGTCTAATTATATTTTGCAGCTATTAGATAGTGAATCCTGCCATCAAAAAAATATAGCAATTACCTTGCTAAACCGGGACATCTCAGGCACTCCTTTAGGCATGTACTCATCAGAGACTGAACAAAATGAGAAAACGTATCAGAAGTATGTATTGACGAATGGAAAGGAGTTAGTTATTATACAAATAAGTTAGTAGAGACTAACTTAAAAGGAGGGAACGGTCATGCGAATAGAAACCTGGGAAATCATGCAGAATGCAGATTTGGATGAGATAGAATTGCAATTGGCGTTTCAGTGTGCACCGCTTATTACCGGTTTGAAGGTGTCTAATCTGTTTCAGATTGACAGTAGACATTATAAAAGATTATGTGAAATATTGGATAAAAGCAATTTTTCATTTTGCGGTTTGGGCGGAAGAAATGGGTCGGTGTCGTTGCTGATCTATCAAAAAGAATGGCTGGAGCAGTTTTTACAGCAAGAGGAGGTGCGGATATTGATGCATCGTTTGGGCTATAGGAATCTGCACTTGGAGCGGGTATTGACCAAGTTTCGCAGCAGATATATCCGATATATGCAAAAAAAACAGCAGTTCCCGCACGAGATGGGAGTACTGCTCGGATATCCGCCGGAGGATGTGGAAGGCTTTATTATATACGAAGGAAAGAACTCTTTGTGTGAGGGGTATTGGAAAGTGTATGCAGAACCGCAAAAGAAGCTTCGGTTGTTTGCACAATATGATAAAGCAAGAGAGTGGCTTTTGGATCTGCTGTATTGTGGCGTTGGGATGGAGGATATTGTAGGGGTAGCTCTTGATGCGGAAAGCAGAGCAATTTCGCAGGATTATCTTTTTGCTTCGTGAGATAGGGGCATGATCCGGGAATGCACTGTGATTCTGTATCGTTACAAATAATATAGGCGAAGAAACTTCGCGGTATAAATATGGTGCCTGATATTCAGCAAAACGAGATTGCAGGATAACAGGAACATAAAAGAATGGAGGATTATTATGAGCAAAGTATCAATTGTGTACTGGACACAAGGTGGCAACACACAGGCTATGGCAGAGGCAATCGGCGAGGGTGTTACGGCAGCCGGTGGTGAGGCGGATGTTGTATTTGTAAGCGATGCTAATATTGCAGATTTAAAAGCAGAGGGTGCATTTGCATTGGGATGCCCGGCGATGGGCGCCGAGGTGCTTGAGGAAATGGAGATGGAACCTTTTGTTCAGGATGTTGAGAGGTTTGCCAATGGCAAAAAGATCGCGTTATTTGGTTCTTATGGATGGGGAGATGGTCAGTGGATGCGCGACTGGGAAGACCGCATGACCGCTGCCGGAGCAACACTGGTTGGCGGTGAAGGCGTGATCTGTCAGGAAGCGCCGGATGAGGCTGCATTACAAAACTGCATCGAGATTGGTAAACAGCTTGTGAACGCATAAGTTTAGGTGTATCATTTCGTGGCAAAAGCATTCTGGGAGCATTTTGTCATGAATTTATTATATGGATTCTTTTGATTTAAGTCTAAAAGCGGTCTTATTGATAAAATATATCAATAAGGCCGCTTTTGGCTGGAAATTCAAAAAATCGTAATGTATAATACTTTTTTGAGAATTCTCTACAATAGATCATAGCAGAAGCGCACGGTTTTGTGATGCTTCGGAAATGGAGGAAGCATATGTTAGATTGTTTAAAAAAAGTGGATGGTAAAAAATTAGGAGTGTTTGCAGCCGGTGTAGCATTTGGTACTGCAGGTATCAAAGTATTATCCAGCAAAGATGCAAAGAAGCTTTATACAAATTGTACAGCAGCCGTTCTTCGTGCTAAGGAGTGTGTATTAAAGACAGCAACGAAAGTGCAGGAGAATGCCGAGGATATTTATGCAGAGGCACAGCAGATCAATGAGGACCGTGCGGAAGCAGAAGAGGTTCTTGGTGAGGAAGAGACTGTAGAAGCGGAAACAACAGAAGAATAATTAACGCTGCACCTGTGGACGGGGTCGCTGTCTACAGGTGTTTTGTTGTTTATTGTCCGGGTGTGCTCTGTGCAGAGATGCCCGGACAGTGTTTTAATTAGAATACCGGTTTCAATGGTTAGAAAGGCATGAATAATTATGAAGTTTGTCATTAAACATGAGATAAGAGGTCGTATTCGAGTACATCTGATCGGAAAAGCAATGAGTTTTGCGCAGGCAGACACGTTGCAATATCAATTTGAGCAGATGAAAGATGTAACGGCGGTCAAGGTACAGGAACGTACTATGGACGTTACGATCTGTTATATAGGAAGCCGTAAACATATTATTACGGCATTAGGACAGTTTTCTTATGATAAGGTGGAAGTGCCGGAGGTGTATCTCAAAAATTCAGGACGGGAAATGAATCGTTTTTATTGGGATAAATTGGTTGATCAGACGGTAGTACATTTTGTAAACAAGATATTTTTGCCGGCACCGTTACGGGCTGGGATCGCTACTGTGAGATCGGTCAAATATATTGTGCAGGGTGTTAAGACTTTGGCTAAAAGAAAAATAGAAGTACCGGTGTTGGATGCAACGGCGATCAGTGTGTCTTTAATACGAGGTGATTATAAGACGGCGGGCGCTGTCATGTTTTTACTTAGTATGGGTGAGATCTTAGAGGAATGGACGCACAAAAAATCAGTCGGAGATCTGGCACGAAGTCTGTCCCTCAATATTGATAAAGTATGGCTTGTTACCGATGATACGGAAGTGCAGGTGTCAGCTGCGCAGATTAAGGAGGGCGACCGGATTCGTGTACATATGGGAGCTGTTATTCCGTTTGATGGCATTGTGATGGAGGGAGAAGCGTTAGTCAATCAGGCGTCGCTTACCGGAGAGTCGCTGCCGGTGCGTAAGGCGGCAGAAAGTCCTGTTTATGCGGGTACCGTTGTTGAAGAAGGAGAGATTACTCTTTTGGTCAAAGAAAGTACCGGATCCAGCAAATACGAAAAGATCATGACGATGATCGAGGATTCCGAGAAGCTTAAGTCGTCCTTGGAAGGCAAAGCGGAGCACTTAGCTGACCGACTGGTACCATATACGTTTTTGGGTACCGGCCTTACGTTGGCATTGACACGTAATACTGTGAAAGCGTTGTCAGTATTGATGGTTGATTTTTCCTGTGCATTGAAATTGGCAATGCCGTTGTCGGTACTGTCGGCGATCCGTGAATCCAGTGCACATGATATTACTGTGAAAGGCGGTAAATTCTTAGAGGCAGTTGCGGAAGCCGATACGATCGTGTTTGATAAGACAGGAACGCTCACTAAGGCACAGCCTACGGTAGTTGAGGTGATTCCGTTTGACGATAGAAGCCCTGATGAGCTGCTTTGTATTGCAGCCTGTTTAGAAGAGCATTTCCCACATTCTATGGCAACGGCAGTTGTTGTTGAGGCAATGAAACGCGGCCTTGTTCATGAAGAACTGCACACGAAAGTAGAATATATTGTGGCACATGGTATTTCCTCTACGATCAATGACAAGAAGATCATTATCGGAAGTCATCATTTTGTCTTTGAAGATGAGGGCGCTGTCGTTCCGGAGGATAAGAAGGAACAGTTTGAGCAGCTTCCGGAGCAATATTCTCATTTGTACATGGCGATGGATGGTAAATTGGTTGCCGTGATCTGTATCGAAGATCCACTGCGAGTTGAGACAGCTGAGGTGATCCGTGAATTAAAACATCTTGGTATTCATAAGGTTGTGATGATGACTGGTGACAGTGACCGCATTGCTGCTAATATTGCTCAAAAGGCTGGTGTTGATGCGTATTATTCGGAAGTGCTTCCGGAGGATAAGGCTAATTTTGTGGAGCAGGAAAAGAAAGCAGGACATAAGGTTATCATGGTTGGTGATGGGATTAATGATTCTCCGGCATTGTCGGCGGCTGATGTAGGCATTGCGATCAGTGAGGGCGCGGAAATCGCCAGAGAGATTGCAGATGTTACGATCGCAGCAGATGACTTGCGTGAGATCATTACACTCAAGAAAATCAGCAATGCTTTGATGAAGCGTATTGACAGAAATTATAAAGTTATTGTAGGATTTAATACAGCACTTATTTTGTTCGGCGTTGGTGGTGTACTTCAGCCAACAATGTCGGCATTATTACACAATACGTCGACCATATTGATCAGTCTGAAGAGCATGGAAAACTTGTTGGAAGAGTAAGATATCATTTGAGAGGGGTATTGTAACAAGAATTAGGAGGAGTTTATGAAAGATATCAAGAAACCAGAGTTTATGCTGGAAGCGATGCGAGGACGGAGAGGGTTTATCGCCGTGCTTGAGATGTTGATCGCGATTGTAGTCTTTGTGGTCAGTTCGATCGCAATGTCCATTGGTACGATTCCTTTAATGATCGGTTATTTCGTGAGTGATCCGGAGTTTATGAAAACGGCACAGGCTGTCGCGGACGGATCGATGGATTCACTGCAATATATGCAGAAAATGCAGGACTATGCACTCCATTTGCCGGATTGGATGACCATTGCAACACTTTTATTAGAAATCCTGATGATTGCGGTTGTTTTTATCTATTGCCGTTTTTTGGAGAAGAGAAAGATCCGTACATTAGGATTTCGTAAGAAGGGAATGCTTCCACAGTATTTGAAGGGTGCTGTGGCTGGAGCACTATTTTTTAGCGTAGCATATTTGATATGTGTTCTAACAGGAAGTATTCATGTAGAAGGATTGGTGACCAATATGGCACCTCTGGGGATTCTTGGTTACTTTGTTGGATATTTGGTACAGGGCATGGCAGAAGAGGTGCTTTGCCGCGGCTATCTGTTTGTATCGTTGTCGAGAAGACATTCCGTCGTGTATTCGGCAGTGCTCAGTGCACTGTTCTTTGCTATGTTACATGGTGCCAATTCCGGCTTGACGCCACTTGCGGTATTTAACTTATTCCTGTTTGGCATTTTCGCAGCACTGTTGTTGGTAAAATGTGAAAATATCTGGGTTGTTGGTGCGTTCCACAGTTTGTGGAATTTTGCACAGGGGAATATTTATGGCATTCAGGTCAGCGGTAATTCTCTACAGCCGGCAATCTTAAACAGCAGCAACGTGAAGGGACATGGTTTGATCAACGGTGCAGGCTTTGGCTTAGAAGGTGGTCTTGGCGTGACGCTTGTACTTGGTCTTGGTATTGCCTATTTGGTGTACAACTTGAACAAACAGGGCAAGATCGTGGAATGGGAAGGATTCCGGCCGGTCGGAGAGAATTATAATAACGATATGCCGAGCGGACAGAATTATGCAGGTCCACAGTATAACGGAAATCAGCAGGATTATGCAGGTTCACAGTACAACGGAAATCAGCAGGATTATGCAGGTTCACAGTACAACGGAAATGAGCAGAGTTATGCAGGTCCACAGTATGGCAGAGAAGAGCAGGATTACGCCGGTTCGCAATATAATGGAAATGAACAGAGTTACAATGGTTCATCATATAACAGCGATCAGGAGGCTTTTGCCAGACCGCAGGAAGAAGCGCAGTTTGGTAAGAGTACAGAAGGCTATGAAAATATGGGCGTAGCACCGGGGCAGACACCTTGGTATCCGGAAACGCCAGAGCAGAAAATGTCCGATGAAAAGACATTTAATGCAGACTATTTCAAGGAATAGACGAGATAAAAAAAGCAAAACCAGCGCTTTGCTTTGCAAGAATTGCTAAAGCAATTCTTGGTAGCATCACACTATAAAGAGGCATGTATGAATTGTATTCATACATGCCTCTTTTGTTACTTTATAGGAAACTACTCTTTCTCAGATTGTTTCAAGTTTTTTGCGGCTGTTGAGAGCATCAATTTGATTCGGTTTAACTGGTTCACTTCGCTGGCACCCGGATCGTAATCAACAGCAACAATATTGGAATCCGGATAGCAGTGACGTAATTCTTTGATAACACCTTTGCCGACAACGTGGTTTGGCAGACAGCCAAAAGGCTGTGTACAAACAATATTTGGAACACCGGAATGGATCAATTCGATCATCTCACCGGTTAAGAACCAACCCTCACCGGTCTGGTTACCACAGGAAACGATCGGTGAAGCATATTCTGCAAGTTTGGCGATTGGAACCGGTGGGTCAAAGCGTTTACTCTCTGTCAGGGCATCGTGCATCGTCTTGCGATAATGTTCAATAAAACGGATCGCAGCGTTGTTGATCAAAGCACTGGATTTCTTTTTGCCTAAATAATCCGCCTTAAAGTTTGCATTGTAAAGACTGTACATAAAGAAATCGATCAGATCCGGACATACTGCCTCGGCACCTTCAGATTCCAATAATTCGACTAAGAAGTTATTGGCAAGTGGAAGGAATTTAACTAAAATCTCGCCGACAATACCAACACGCGGTTTCTTTACATCCAGCAATGGCAGTTCATCAAATTCTTTCACAATGCCGCGGATATTTTTCTTAAATTCGCTATGTTTTCCGTTTTGAACGGATTTTTGTGCGATCTTCAACCATTTTTCATGCAATGCATTGGCAGATCCCGGAACTGCCTCATAAGGACGTGTTTTGTAGAGGACACGCATAAATACATCGCCGTAGATCAATGCCTGTAATGCACGGTCAGCCATCTTGTAGTTGATGTCTAATCCCGGATTCTTTTCAATGCCGGCGCTCATGGAAATGACAGGAATCTGCTCCATGCCTGCTTTTTCCAAAGCACGACGGATAAATCCGATATAGTTGGTTGCACGACATCCACCACCGGTCTGCGTAATGATCAACGCTACTTTGTTAAGATCATATTTGCCGGAAAGCAATGCCTGCATAAACTGTCCGACAACGAGCAGGGATGGATAACATGCATCGTTGTTTACATACTTTAATCCGTAATCCAGGCACTCGCCGGTGCTAGGTAATACTTCCAAATTGTATCCGCAGGATGCCAGTGCCGGTTCGAGAATATCGAAATGGATCGGAGACATCTGTGGAACAAGGATCGTATAATCTTTACGCATTTGTTCTGTAAAGACTACGCGGTGGTGTGCAGTATCTTTTTTGACCGGTTTGATCTGCTTGCGCTCGCGTTCGCGAACAGCGGCGAGCAGAGAGCGGATACGAATACGTGCAGCACCTAAGTTATTAACTTCGTCAATCTTTAATACCGTATAGATCTTATTCTGCAGCGTCAGTATATCGCTGACCTGATCGGTTGTTACCGCATCCAGTCCGCAGCCGAATGAGTTGAGCTGGATCAGATCTAAGTCGGAACGGGTTGCTACATAAGAGGCCGCTTTGTACAGACGGGAATGATACATCCACTGATCCATAACGATCGTAGGACGATCTACGTTGCCGAGTTCGGATACACTGTCTTCAGTCAATACGGCAACACCGAAAGAGGTGATCAGTTCCGGAATACCGTGATTGATCTCCGGATCGGTGTGATATGGTCTACCGGCGAGCACGATACCGTGGCAGCCGTTTTCTTCCATATAAGCGAGTACTTCTCGTCCTTTGGCGGACATATCATCACGTACATGCTGCATTTCTTTCCATCCTGCAGCAGCCGCACGGCGGATTTCCTCTTTGGAAATGCCGTTTTCTTCCGTGAAGTATTCTACCAGACGTTTTGTTAATATTTTTTCACTTTCAAACGACAGGAACGGGTTTTGATATTTGATCTTGCCATCCTGCAGTTCTTCGACATTATTTTTGATGTTTTCACCATAAGAGGTGACGATCGGGCAGTTGTAATGGTTGCCGGCACCCTCTACCTCACAGCGTTCATATGGCACGCAAGGATAGAAAATGTAATCGAGTCCCTGCTTGATCAGCCAAGATACATGCCCATGCGCAAGTTTTGCCGGATAACATTCGGATTCGCTTGGAATGGACTCAATACCCAGTTCATAGATTTTGCGGCTGGACTCCGGAGAGAGTACCACACGATAGCCAAGTTCGGTAAAGAAAGTAAACCAAAACGGATAATTTTCGTACATATTCAGTACACGTGGAATACCGACCGTACCGCGCACGGCGTGCTCTTCATCCAATGGTTTATAGTGAGCGAAGAGTCGTTTGTTCTTGTATTCAAAAAGGTTTGGAATATTCTTCTTGTTTTTCTGACCGCCAATACCACGTTCACAACGGTTGCCGGAAATAAACTGTCTGCCGCCGGTAAAACGGTTGATCGTGAGGAGACAGTGGTTGGTACAGCCCTTGCAGCGAGACATGGACGTTTCGAAACGAAGCTCGTTGATCTGGTCGATCGTGAGCATCGTGCTTTCCTGTCCGGTATAATGATCTCTGGCAATGAGTGCGGCACCAAACGCACCCATGATACCGGCGATATCCGGTCGTACGGCTTTGCAGCCGGAAATGCGCTCAAAGCTTCGCAGTACCGCATCGTTATAGAAAGTACCACCTTGAACAACGACTTTTTCACCGAGATCTTTTGGATCAGTCAGCTTGATCACTTTTAACAAAGCATTTTTAATAACGGAATAAGCAAGTCCGGCAGAAATATCTGCAACGCTGGCACCTTCCTTCTGAGCCTGCTTTACTTTGGAATTCATAAATACGGTACAGCGGGATCCAAGATCGATCGGATTCTCGGCAAACAACGCAACTTTCGCAAAATCAGCGACCTCGTAATTGAGAGATTTTGCAAAGGTTTCGATAAAGGAACCACAGCCGGAGGAACAAGCCTCGTTTAACTGAACTTTATCAACGGAGTGGTTTTTGATCTTGATGCATTTCATATCCTGACCACCGATATCCAAGATACAGTCTACTTCTGGTTCAAAGAACGCAGCAGCATTGTAGTGTGCTACCGTTTCTACTTCACCCTCGTCCAAAAGGAGCGCAGCCTTTAACAGTGCTTCGCCATATCCGGTAGAGCAGGATCGAACAATCTGTGCTCCAGCCGGCATTTTACTGTAAATATCTTTGATCGCCTTGATCGCTGTTTTCAGCGGGCTTCCGTTGTTGTTGCTGTAAAATGAGTACAGCAGGGAACCGTCTTCGCCGATCACAGCTACCTTTGTTGTAGTAGAACCGGCATCGATCCCTAAGAATAAATTGCCTTTATAACTTGCAAAATCGCCTTTCTTTACATCATTTTGCGAATGCTTTTGTAAGAAATCATCGTATTCTGCCTGATCCTTAAAAAGAGGCTCCATACGGGTTACTTCAAATTCCATCTTGATTTCTTGGGAAAGATCGGTGTGTAATTTGCCAAGGCTTGACATATCTTCTTCCTTGGCGTTCATTGCTGCACCGGAGGCTGCAAACAGATGAGAATGTTCCGGAGCGATGATCTGGTCGCCTTCCAGACCGAGAGTACGGATAAATGCCTGCTTTAATTCGGTCAGGAAATGAAGCGGACCTCCTAAGAATGCAACATTACCGCGAATTGGTTTACCGCAGGCAAGACCACTGATCGTCTGATTGACCACTGCCTGAAAAATAGAGGCTGAGAGATCTTCTTTGGTTGCACCTTCGTTGATCAGAGGTTGAATATCCGTTTTGGCAAATACGCCGCATCGAGCTGCGATTGGGTAAATTGCTTTATAATTTTTAGCATATTCATTTAATCCGCTGGCATCTGTTTTTAATAAGGTAGCCATTTGGTCAATAAAGGACCCGGTACCACCGGCGCAGATTCCGTTCATACGCTGGTCGATACCACCGGTAAAATATATGATTTTAGCGTCTTCCCCGCCTAATTCGATGGCGACATCGGTGTGGGGGGCGTAATCTTTGAGTGATGTTGCAACTGCTACTACCTCCTGTACGAAAGGAACGTTCAGATATTTGGACAGCGTCAGTCCACCGGATCCGGTAATGACCGGAGCAACCGGCAGATCACCAAATTCATCATAGGCTTTTTCAATAATAGCAGCAAGAGTTTCCTGGATGTTGGCATAGTGCCGTTGATAATCGGAAAAAATAATTTCGCCATCTTTATTTAACAGCGCAATTTTTACGGTTGTGGAACCGATATCGATTCCCAATGTATTCATGTGTAATTTCATAAATACCCTCCATCTAGTATCTTGTATTACTCTTAGTTTCTAATGGTATGTCAGCAACGATAAATTATGAGTTTGTGCATGCTTTGCGAGGCACAAAAATTCGCCACATTTTCCTATTATAATGCTATTATGAGAGGAATGCAATAAACATTTTTTGCTTTTGTGGAGTGAGATCCGGATCCGCGGCTGCGAGTAGAGTCACCATTTCACGGAAAGCAGAATATACTGTAGCAAATAAAGGCATAAGGTGAATACACCATGAATCATGAGTATTGTAATGGACATATGCATATGATAAAGAAAGGAGATACACTGTACGCTTTGAGCCGAAGATATCATGTCCCGCTGGAAGTGATGTTACGTGCCAATCCTTATGTAGATGTATATAATCTACAGCCGGGTGATACTGTTTGCATTCCGGGAAAGAAAGCAGATGGATGCAATATAAATCTGATCATGCCGCGGATGGGTAACGGACAGGAGGAGATGACACCGGACGTGCAGGAAAATATCGCAGAGACTTCCGTTGATGCTGACCGTTCCGAAGAAGATCAGGAGAGACAATCCCATGAAATGACGCGGGAGTTTGACACGACAGTTCCCTATGATGACAGGTATGTGACCGAGCAGGGAGATTCCCTGCAGTCTTTCTTACAGAGAATGAACGTTTCGCTGAATGATTTTTTGGAGCAGAATGAGCCAGAGGACGTCATGCTGCTGCCAGGTATTGCATATCGTAAATAGCAGAGATGCAGCCTGTTGTAAATAGCATATTTTGTCGCAGGATACACCCGCTTGCGGACGGGGAATCCAATTGACAAAGAATACGCGTCACACTATAATGAAATGTACTATGGCGTTCTTTTCGATTGCTGTAAAAATACGCTGTAGTACATTTTTGAATTGCATGTAAAATATCCTGTGAACAGATGGGCTTTTGCAGGGAAAATACCTGAAAATATCAGGCATAGAAAGGACAAGTATATGATACAATGGTTAAATAAGATGGAACGCAAATTTGGAAAGTATGCGATCCCTGACTTGACACGTTACGTAGTTGGTGCATATTGTCTCGGTGCTTTGTTAGAGATGCTGACAAATTTTGGGATAATACCGTTTGATATTTATTATAACTGGCTTTGTCTGGATATGAGCAAGGTGGCGCATGGACAAGTCTGGAGATTGTTTACGTATTTGCTGGAACCGTATGGCTTTAGCGGCAGCACGTCCTTTGTACTCAGCGTGTTGTTTTTGGTGATCCAGGTTAATCTGTTTTTCTTGTTTGGACGATCTTTGGAACGGGCCTGGGGAACGTTTCGGTTTAACATGTATTTCTTTAGTGGTTATCTGTTAAATATTATTGCAGCACTGATCCTGTATTTAAGTCCGTTTCATATTGCAATTTATGATTCCGGTTTTCAGTATGTTTACTGGGCGATGTTCTTTGCTTTTGCACTGATCCAGCCGGACACGGAGTTACTTTTGTATTTTGTGCTTCCGATCAAAGTAAAATGGCTTGCGCTATTGGATGCGATTTATATGTGCTATTTGATAGTGGGCAATTTTGTGGCAGGTTTTCGCATGATGGGAATGACAGCCGTGTATGGAGCACAGGCACAGGCGTATGGCTGGATGCATATTAGTCAGGCGTTTGCGGTTATCGTAGCAATGGGGAACTTCTTACTGTTCTTCTTCCTGACGCGGGATTACAAGCGGATGTCATATGGAGAGCAGAGGAGACGAAGAGGTTTTAAGAAGAAGATGAAAGCAGCGGGTGCCGGACAGCGTATTGTGCATCGCTGTGCAATATGTGGCAGGACTCAGGAGGAATTTCCGGATCTGGAATTTCGTTACTGCTCCAAATGTGAGGGCAATTATGAATATTGTGCGGATCATTTATTTACACATCAGCATGTCAAAAAATACATGTAATTATTTAGGAGGAAGGTTGAAATGACAGCAATTACAGTTATTGCTATTTTGGCTGCGGCCGCAACGATCTATGGCTTTGTTGCAATGGATTCGTGTGAGCGCGTTAAAGTGGCAACAAAAGGAAAGAAGAAGAAATACCAGGTACAGGAGGTTCCGGAGACGGGTATTCTTTTTATGGTGATCATGGCGGTCGCATTGATCGTTCGCTATATTGCGGCAGCAAAATATTTTGGCAATGAAACGGATATGAACTGTTTTATCGCTTGGGGGGACATGGTCTTTAAGGATGGGATTGGTAATTTTTATTCTTCAGATTCTTTTACAGACTATCCACCTGGATATATGTATATTCTGTATATGGTCGGTGCGATCCGTCATGTACTTGGGGTGGCTTGGAATTCTACGCTTAGCGTGATGCTTACTAAGACACCGGCGATCATTGCCGATCTGGCCACGGCTTACCTGCTGTTTCGCATTGCCGGAAAGCGTTGGACGCAGAAGGGTGCGGGAATTTTAACAGCAATCTATCTGTTTGCACCGGCGGTACTGCTCGATGGAGCGATCTGGGGACAGACAGATGCAGTATTTACCTTTTTCGTTGTATTAATGATCTATTTGGTGACAGAGCGTAAGTTGATCCCGTCGTATTTTGTATTTGCAGTTGCAGTATTGGTAAAACCGCAGTCTCTTATTTTTACACCGGTATTGATCTATGGCATTATCGATCAGGTGTTTTTGGACGGCTTTGACTGGAAGAATTTTTGGAAGAATCTGGGGCTTGGCCTGGCAGCGATTGCGATGATTGCCCTGCTGATGCTCCCGTTCGGATTTAAGGATGCGTTATCACAGTATACGGAGACATTGGCATCTTACAAATTTGCCAGTGTAAATGCTTATAATATTTGGACATTGTTTGGACAAAACTGGGCCGAACAGACGAAACACTTTATGGGTATCACGTATCAGACTTGGGGAACCATTTTTATTATTTTGATCGTGGCAGCAGCTACCTGGCTTCATTTCCGTGCAAAAAATAATCCGGCACGTTACTATTTTGTCGGGGCATTTATCGTAACAGGAATGTTTTTGCTGTCAGTTCGCATGCATGAGCGTTATGTGTATCCGGCGATCATTATGCTGTTGTTTGCATTTGCGATGCGTCCGAAACGTGAGATTGCCTATTTATTTACCGGGTTGTCAGGAATGGCATTTTTCAATATGGCACATGTTGAGTTTGTGTATGATCTGAATAATTTCAACGCCAAGGAACCGGTGACCTTAGCAATTGCAGCCGGTATGGTGATCGTATTTGGCTACATGGTATATGTAGCGTTGACATGCTTTAACGGTTATTTGTCAGAGGGTGAGATCGCGCGTACTTCGACCGGACGGCCTGCACAGGCAAGACGTAAGAATACGCATGCGAATAATGCACGTAACAATGTAAGCAAAAAGGAATCAGAGGGCAAGATCGCCCGTTCTGTAACGCTCAGCAAGATGACGAAAGTTGACTGGATCGCAATGGCAGTGATCACATTGATCTACGCAGTGGTAGCATTTGCGCGTCTGGGAAATATGTCGGCGCCGGAAACAGCATATTCTGCTGTGAAAGAAGGAGCGATCGTTCTTGATTTTGGTGAAACTACCAACATTTCACAGTTATGGGATTATCTGGGGTATGAAAATAATCCGCACTATAACATTGAATACAGTAACAATAAGGATTCCGGTTATACAACATTTTCGACCGGTGTTACAGATGACAATGGTAATACGCAGAGCTATTGGGATGCAGGTTCTGTATTTTGCTGGAACAGTCTTACATTGAATGTTCAGGCAAGATATGTCAAAATTTCTCCGACGGAGGATAATTACGAGGATAGTCTGTTAGAGCTTGTGTTCTTGGATAGCAATGGCAAAAAATTGGAGCCTGTGAATCGAGATGAGTATAAAAATTTGTTTGATGAGCAGGATGAATTTGAGGGACGTGCCAGTGCAATGAACGGTACGTACTTTGATGAGATCTATCATGGACGTACGGCATACGAGATGATACATAAGCTGTACTGTTATGAAAACACGCATCCGCCACTTGGTAAAATATTCATCGCCTGCGGTGTACTCATGTTTGGAATGAATCCATTCGGATGGCGTTTTATGGGAACCTTATTCGGAGTATTTATGGTTCCGATCATTTATTTGTTTGCCAAACGTTTCTTCAACAAGGAATGGATCAGCATTGTGACAACGTTATTGTTTGCGTTTGACTTTATGCATTTCGTGCAGACAAGAATAGCGACGATCGATGTGTTTGTTACATTGTTTATTATGTTGTCGTATTACTTCATGTACTGCTATCTGCAGAAGAGTTTTTACGACACAAAGCTGCAAAAGACATTCATACCGCTTGGACTTTGCGGTGTTGCAATGGGGCTTAGCTGGGCCAGTAAGTGGACCGGAATTTATTCCTCGGTAGGTCTGTGTATATTGTTCTTCCTGCATATGTATCGCAGATATCGTGAATATGTCATTGCCTGCAAGACACCACGCGGTCAGACGAATGGTATTTCACATGCGTATATTATTGATAATTTTAGCAGTTATTTTTGGAAGACGATTGGATTCTGTTGTGTCTTTTTTGTGGCAGTTCCGGCGATCATTTATATATTGTCTTATATTCCATTTAATGATGGAACAGACCATAACTTATTGACGCGCGTGATCAATGCACAGAAAACGATGTTCGATTATCATTCTGCTTTGAAAGCGGATCATCCGTATTCTTCCAAATGGTATGAGTGGCCGATCATGACAAGACCGATCTGGTATTATTCCGGAACGATTGGCAATCTGCGTGAGGGTATCAGTGCCTTTGGTAATCCACTTGTTTGGTGGGCCGGCATTCCGGCAGCGTTTTATATGCTGTATCTGCTGTGGAAAGAGAAAGACCGCAAGGCTGGATTTTTGCTGATCGGGTATCTGTCACAGTATGCACCTTGGTTCTTGGTAAGCCGTGTGGTATTTATTTATCATTATTTTCCAAGTGTACCTTTCGTTGCCGCTATGGTGGGATACAGCTTCTTTAAGCTGGCACAATGGAAACCAAAGATCAAACCGGCGATCTATGTCTATGTTGCCTGTGCGATCGGGTTATTTATCCTATTTTATCCGGTGTTGTCCGGGCTTGCGATCGATCCGGCATTTGCAACTAAGTATTTGAAATGGTTTGATAGCTGGGTATTGTTACAGACTTGGTAATTTGATCAGGAACAGGGTGGTAAAAATGTCATAAATTTGATGATCTGACAGAATATGGATGTCAGGTCATCACGGAATAGAAAGGTAAAAATATGAGCAATAAGTTACGAGAGTGTGTCAATAAATTACATAGTAATAAAGAAGTTGGGGATCTGTTACCAGAGTATCTGAAGCAGAGCATGATCCTTCATGATGGATATACAAGGATCAAATTGATGATGGAATATTACATGTTTTACGAGGTGGTCACAGAAGATATCAACCCATATATTGCGATGGCAAAGGAAATGATCACTTCTTTGAATGAGACAGTGGGACAGGCGATGTCTGATACATTGGATGATACACAGAGAAAACAGTTGGTCGATCATATTTTAGCAATGCGTACGGAAGTGATCGACCGTATGCAGGTGTTGACCGGATATGTGGACTGCTTTGTCGTATATGAATATATTTTAAACCGTATTCAATATCGGTTTGATGAGAAAGAAGTTTTGCCGGAAGACACTGCATTTGCACAGGAGGTTATGAATTTTATCTTTGGTTCAAATGATAATGTGACGATCAATGATAATTTACGCGTGGTACTGGGACAGCTTCCGATGCGAATGACCCGTTCTCATTATTTTGATCTGATCAAAAACTGTATTTCCGTTTATAAGGGCAGTGAGATAGAATCATTGGAGGGATTTTTGTATATGTTCCGTACCAGTGCCATGTTGTATAAGCATCCTGCACAGGAACAGTATTTTACGGAATTTGCCGGTGTGCTTCAGGAATTGATGGAAGCAGACTACGAGCATATGGATCGCACATTATATGAATTGTATGCAGAAAAAGTACGAGTCAGTGCTTCAAAGCTCAATGATCTATCTGATCTGTATATGCAGATTGGACAGATTATCAATGGTGTGTATACGTTAGTGGTGACAGAACCTTATTGTGTTGATGAAGAGAAAATGACGGTAGTAGATGATGTGATCCGAGGCATCAATGCACTCTTTTTGGAAAAAGAGATTGATCTTTGGCAGAGGGAGGATCTTTTGACAGAAGAGGATCGCTTAAATTGGCTTGCCGAGAAGCTTCCTGCGGTTGAAGGCCAACAGGAAAAGTTATATCAGTCTGTTAATATAGCGGAAGCGGCACTGGATGAACTATTGGAAGGACGAGCAGAGGAAATTGAGGCAGCAGGGCTTAGTGATGCTTTTATCAAACTGCATCATTTGTCACAGCTTAATTCGAGCAGTGTCTTTGCACCATTGGAGAGTCAGGAATCAGCAGGGATCGTGACGGCAGAGATCGCAGAGCAGGAAACAGAAAAACTGCTTAGTGAATTGAAAGAGTTATTTCAAGGACGCAGCCGTATGTTTCGCCGTGCCATCATGGCCGCCACTGTGGAAAAATTACCAACCTTTTTCAAGAGTGCACAGGAGATCGCAGACTACATGATGAACGCACTGAACCAATGTGATGATGAAGCAGAAAAGTATGCATCCAAACAACTGATCCTCGAAATGATCCGGTAATCACACCCAACTTTGCATACCCACTATTGCTTTAGGCTCACATATTGCTGACATAATAAGCAATATGTGGTTCGATAGCGATTATAGGTATGTAAAGTTGGAGGAAGTATGATAAGTAGCAGTGCGGAAAGGCGGAGATGTTATGATCTGGTGGGATGAGAAGTTGTATACCGATGATAAGGTGGCCAGACATCCGGCTCGATACCGGAAACGGGTCGAGAAAAAGGGGCTGCGTGGATGCTTTTGTGTAGTGCTGGGGCGTAATCCTGCGAACAGCCTGGAAATCTATGCGTCGAGAACGTTATGGTTCCGCTATGAAAAGGAATGCGGTGTACAAGTAGTGGGGTTGGCGGCCTCTTATGACAGTGCTGTGGAGCTGTTGCAGCAAATGATCACGGATGTCTATCGTGATCGAGGGAGCGTTGATTCCGATGCGATCCGTGCTTATTTTACGGGGAGGTGACAGACCGGGCGATGGAAAAGATCATATTATTGGTTTTGGTTACCATAGCAAAAGTGATAGGGATCCTTTTGGCGGTACTTGTTATCGTGGCATTGGCGATATTGTTTGCGGCAGTGCGTTACTGCGGAAAGATCTCGTTCGATGATAAAAAAGCACAGATCAGTATTCGATGGTTAGGTGTTGTGCTTCGTGTGCCCATCCTGATCACTGAAAAGGATCTGCAGTGGAAAGTACGTGTTTTTGGCGTGCCGATCCTGCGCAGTGACGGCGCACATAAAAAACGCCGTTCTAAAAAGTCTTCTGCCCCAAAAGCACAGAAGCGAAAAGCTGAGAAGGCAGCCGAAACAGTTCAAAAAACACAGGGATCATCGAAACAGGAGAAGAAAGCGCCCTCTGTGAACTTGGAGAAGAGTCCGACAGCACCTGAACAAGAGAAGCAGATAGCACCTAAGCAGGCGGCTGATAAGACAGAAGAGCAGAATGTTCCTAAGAAGCAGTCTGACAAGACAGGAGAGCAGAATGTTCCTAAGAAGCAGTCTGATAAGACAGAAGAGCAGAATGTTCCTAAGAAGCAGTCTGACAAGACAGAAGAGCAGATTGCTTCTAAGCAGACGACTGATCAAAGAGAAGAGCGATCGGCTTTTAGGCAGGCTGATGAAAGAGAGAAAAAGCCGCGGGGGATCCGACAGTTGTTTCTTTGGCTTCAAAATGTAATAAAGATTGTGCGAAAGATTAAGAAAAAAGTACAATCTGTGCAGGATCTGGTTGATATTTTGCGCAGTGATGCGGGAAAAGCATTTATTTGCATCGTCAAAGAGAATGTGATACATTTATGGAAACAAATACATCCGCGGCGTATGCGCGGTAAAGTAATATTTGGAACCGGAGATCCGTGCTCTACAGGTGAGCTGTTGGGAGTGCTCGCACTTTTTTATGCATGGTATGGGAACGGAGTACAGATCATTCCGGATTTTGAGCAGAAACGCATAGAGGGGAATGTTTCATTTCGTGGAAGAATCCGCATGATTACATTAATTTGTATTGCGTGGCGCATAATAAAAAATAAAGATGGCAGAAAGCTTCTACACGAATGGGAGAAGTGGAAGGAGGAAAAGTAAATGGCAGACAATTCTTTTAACGCAAATGTAGGATCCTTATTTCAGGGGATGGAAGGATTTATTACCGGAAAGACCGTTGTGGGTGATGCCGTGAAATTTGATGATGGAACGATCATTTTGCCACTGGTGGACGTTAGCTTTGGTGTGGCTGCAGGTGCTTTCGCAGAGCCGGGCAAGAAAGAAAACAGTGCCGGAGGTATGGGCGGAAAGATCCAGCCGAGTGCGATCTTAGTGATCCGCAATGGTGAGACGAAGCTTGTCAATGTAAAAAATCAGGATAGCATTACAAAAGTATTGGATATGGTTCCTGATCTTTTGGACAAATATGTTCCTTCCAAAAAGGAAAAAGCGCAAAAAGCAAAAAATTAAATTTTGTTCTTGCATTTCTGTTTGATTTTTGGTATTATGTTCATGTTGTGCTAATAACACTGACAGAAATGACAGGATAAATGAGACCATCAGGAATAAAGGTAAGGAGGTGCTTACGATGGCAAAGTGTGCAGTATGTGGAAAGAGTGTTCACTTCGGAAACAAGGTGAGTCATTCACATAGAAGAAGCAACAAGATGTGGAAGCCGAACATTAAGTCTGTTCGTGTAAAGGTGAATGGTGGAACCAAGAAAATGCCAGTATGTACAGGATGTTTACGTTCTGGAGCTGTAGAGCGTGCATAATCGCAATCACCTTTTATATGAGAATCCACAGGATCGGGATCATTCCCGGTCCTTTTTCTTGCTTTTCTAGCGAACAGCAAATATTGCTGTTATGTAGTGTGCAGCCAACAAGAATTGCTTTAGCAATTCTTGCAGAAGCAAAGCGCGGGCTTTGCTTCTATGAACAGAATAAATTATAGCCTAAAACAAGGCAGAGCAGGATGATCAATACGGCAATAACAGCGTTTGAAATAAAAAACATGATTGTCATGCCGATGGCGATCCAAAACAATACAAAACCAATCATATGACGCATAAAACCCCTCGCTTGCACAATTGTGTAGAATAGGATATACTAATACAGTGTATCTTAATGTTAGTATATGACAAAGATTTTAAATCTTGAATAAAACATATTTAAGATGTAACAGCATAGAAATGGAGGAGTATTTATGAAAGGCAAAATGAATGCAAAAATGGGCAACATTATTATTGACCGTGATGTTTTAGCAAAATATGCCGGGGCTGCGACAGCAGAATGTATTGGTATCGTGGGCATGGCGGCCGTTAATGTAAAAGATGGCGTGATCAAGCTCCTAAAGAAAGAGAATGCAGGACGCGGTGTGAATGTATATGTTGTGGACAACCGTATCAAAGTGGAACTTCATATTATTGTAGCATATGGTGTAAGTATCCGCGCAGTTGCTCAAAACGTGCTTGAGCATGTACGCTATAAGATAGAAACTTTTACCGGAATGGAAGTAGAACAGATTAACGTCATCGTTGAAGGTGTTCGTATTGTAGATGAAGATTAATTTACCGATTTGCAAACACAAGGAGGATTAAAGCAGTGAGCGTTCAGACAATTGATGCAAAGATGTTGCAGAAAATGTTTTTGGCAGGAGCAAAGGGTTTAGAGGCGAAGAAGGAATATATTAATGAATTGAATGTATTTCCGGTACCGGATGGAGATACCGGAACGAATATGACGATGACCATAATGGCTGCAGCGAAAGATGTAGCCAATCTTCAGAATCCGACATTGACCGAATTGGGCAAAGCGATTTCCAGTGGTTCACTTAGAGGAGCAAGAGGAAATTCCGGCGTTATCATGTCCCAGATCTTTCGCGGTTTTGTCAAAGAATTAAAGGGATTAGATATTATCGATGTGACAGCGTTAGGAAATGGCGTGCAGCATGCTGCAGAAACGGCATACAAAGCAGTCATGAAACCGAAAGAGGGCACGATCCTTACCGTTGCAAAGGCAGGAGCGGACAAGTCGATGGATCTGTTAGTGAACGGAGATACGGACGATATTATCAAATTCTGCGATGAAGTCGCTGCTGAAATGGAGGAAGCATTGCTGCAGACACCGGAATTGCTGCCGGTACTGAAGCAGGCGGGAGTTGTTGATTCTGGCGGGGAAGGTTTGATGACATTTATTCGCGGTGCGCTCGATGCCTTGAAGGGTAAGGCAACGGATTTCACAGTGAATACAGGTACAGCAACCCGCGTGGTTAATGGATCTGTCGGCGCTTCTGAAGAAGAGGATATCCGCTTTGGTTATTGTACGGAATTTATCATTATGCTGGAGCGCGGCGAAGATGTAGTCGAGAGTCAGCTTAAGGAATATTTGCAGAAGATCGGTGACTGCGTTGTAGTAGTAGCTGATGATGATATTGTAAAGGTACATGTGCACACCAATGATCCGGGTCTGGCGATTCAGAAAGCACTTACGTATGGTTCTTTGACCAGCATGAAGATTGACAATATGCGTGAGGAGCATCAGGAAAAGGTGATACGAGATGCACAGAAAGCGTCCGAGTTGGCAAGCGCACCAAAGAAAGAGGAGCCACGTAAAGAAAATGGTTTTATTGCCGTAGCAGCCGGAGATGGATTGGCAGATATTTTCCGTGATCTTGGAGTGGATTATGTGATCGAAGGCGGACAGACAATGAACCCAAGTACGGATGATGTATTATCTGCAATTGAGCAGGTGAATGCAGATAATATCTTTGTTTTGCCAAATAATGGAAATATTATTTTGGCAGCAAATCAGGCAAAGAATCTGACAGAAGATAAGGAAGTGTACGTCGTTCCGTCCAAAAATATTCCGCAGGGAATTGCTGCAATGATCAGTTTTGTCAGTGGAAGATCTGCTGCAGAAAATGCAGAATCTATGGAAGAAGAGATGCAATTGATCAAATCCGGTCAGGTTACGTATGCGGTTCGTGATACGAATATGGATGGCAAAGATATTAAGCAGGGTGACTTCATGGGCCTTACTGATAAGACGATCGTATCGGTTGGCAGTGATCTGCAAGGTACAGCAAAGGAATTGATCGAGTCTCTGTTAGATGAGGACTCTGAGTTAGTCAGTCTGTATTATGGCAGTGATGCAACGAAGGAACAGGCAGAGCAGCTTGCAGAGGATATTGAGAGCACACATGAAGATGTTGAAGTAGAAGTACAGTACGGTGGTCAGCCGGTATATTCTTACTTTATTTCTGTAGAGTAATAAGCGAGTATTAAGAAACGTTTTCGAGAAAGGGTTGTCATACTGGTCGGACAGAGCAGCGTGATGATCCTTTTTCAATAGAGACTCTAAATCTTCTAAAGCCGGAGTAACTGTAATGTGATGGATGATTTTCGAGCTACGGAGGGAGGAGACATCGTTGAGAGAGAGGGATAGTATACGCAATATAAAAGGGGTGGGACAAAAAGCAGAAAGTTTGTATGCAAAGCTGGGAATTTATACGATCGGAGATCTGCTTACTCATTATCCCAGACAATATGATGTGTATAAGCCGGTACAGCCGGTATCGGAAGCGGTGGACGGAAATGTGATCGTTCTGGATGTAAGCCTGGCAACTAAGCCTAAGATCAGTTATGTGCGTAATCTTAAGATTGTAAGCTGTACGATGAGGGATTCCAGTGGCTCCATTCCAGTGAGTTGGTTTAATATGCCATATTTACTCCGTTCTCTTAAAATGGGAACGCATTATCTTTTGCGAGGAAAAGTTATATCAAAACGGGGACGTCTGATGTTGCAGCAGCCCAAAATGCTGCAATATGAGGAATACCGCAGTATGTTGTACCGCTTGCAGCCGTTGTACCCATTGACAGCGGGACTGACAAACAATGCGATCAAAAAAGCTGTAGATCAAGCACTATCGCAGGCTGAGTTGGATGCAGAGTTCCTTCCGCTGGATATGCGTAAAAAATATAATCTTGTATTGCATAAAAAAGCGTTGCAGGATATTCATTTTCCGTCAAAGGAAGCGGATTTTTTTGCTGCAAGAAACCGTTTGGTTTTTGAGGAGTTCTTTTTATTTACGCTGGCAATGCATCAGATGAAACAAAATCGTCATCAAAAACCATCAGACTATATACTGCATCCGGGGGATAAAGTATTTGCACTGCTAGAGAACCTTCCTTATGAGCTGACAGAGGGACAGAAACAGGCAGTGGACGAGATCGCGGCAGATGTTTCATCAGGATTTGTGATGAATCGATTGATCCAGGGCGATGTTGGATCCGGTAAAACCATTGTTGCACAGATTGCGTTGCTAATAGCTGTGGAGCAGGGACATCAAGGGGCGATCATGGTGCCGACAGAAGTGTTGGCAGAGCAGCATTATGAGACATTTTGCGAAATGTTTGATCCCTTGCAGGTTCGAGTCGGTCTTTTGACCGGTTCTATGACGGCAGCGGAAAAGCGCGATATGCAGGCTCAGATCGCAGCGGGAGAGATTGATATTGTCGTAGGAACGCAGGCACTCATTCAGGATAAGGTAGAGTATAAGGATCTTGCGATGATCGTCACCGATGAACAGCACCGTTTTGGTGTGCGTCAGCGCGAAAGTTTTTATGCAAAAGGGCATACACCACATATGTTGGTTATGAGTGCCACACCGATCCCACGCACGTTAGCGATCATTTTATACGGAGAACTGGATATTTCAGTTATCAAAGGACTTCCTAAGGGTAGACTTCCAATTCAAAACTGTGTTGTGGATACCGGATATCGTCCGCAGTCGTATCGATTCATTGAGAAAGAAGTAGAAAAAGGGCATCAAGCATATGTGATCTGTCCGATGGTGGAGGAAAGCGAGAATATGGAGGCGGAAAATGTCACGGATTATGCTCAGACACTACGGGAAGAGATGTCGACTAAGATACGGATCGAAGTGCTGCATGGCAAGATGAAACCGGCACAAAAAAATGAGATCATGGAGCGATTTGTCTCTGGAGCGATTGATGTTTTGGTATCTACGACGGTGATCGAAGTTGGTATCAATGTGCCAAATGCCACAGTGATGATGGTCGAAAATGCAGAACGGTTTGGTTTGGCGCAGTTACATCAGCTTCGTGGACGTGTCGGAAGAGGTTCGGCGCAGTCTTATTGTATTTTTATGATGGGCAAACCTTCCAAAGAAACGAAGCAGAGACTGCAGGTGCTAGAGCAGTCCAATGATGGATTCCTGGTTGCAGAAGAAGATTTGAAACTGCGCGGCCCCGGGGATCTGTTTGGCATCCGACAGAGTGGAGACTTGAATTTTAAGCTGGCAGATATTTATCAGGATGCAGCAATACTAAAACAGGCAAATGAAGCGGCGGCTGGATTTGAGCGGACGGATATAATAGAAATGTGCAAAAAGTATCGGGGATTGCGTGAAAAAATACAAACCTACACCGACGAGATCTTTTTGTAAGAACATTGCATTTTGAAGGTAAAAATAGTACACTTAATTTAATTGTGTGTTGGAACGGTAAGGGAGGTTGCATATGGTGCAGGCAGGGTATACGACAGATAGATTACTGCAGATTGGGCGGTCAAACTATGACCGGCTATGCCTTTTTTGTGAAAATTTGGAACGCAGCGGTCTCTGGGAGCAGGCAAGACAGGTTATGAAACAGTCCGCTAAAATGATCTTAGATCGTTACGTGCAGTCTGTACTAGTGACTTTTGCAGCGGCAGAGGGCATTGTGACAGAAAGCGATAGAGAGTATATTGCTATTATCACGGATTCCAATCTATTAGCAGTTTCACCGGAGATCCCTGTGACCGGAGAGTTGATTGAGGAGTGCAGACGGTTTTGCGGATTTCCACCGGTGCTTTTACAGCTGTGTGCAGCTTATGACGATGAATATATTCAGCATACCGGAGAGCAGTTTTTGGATTCCTTTGTCAATATCATTTTGTGTATGGCGTATATGGTGGATCGGGAAAGTGTTCTGACGCGCCGGTTTGTACGTGAATTTTATGACAGGGTAAGTGTATTTGTGGATACAAAGGATGCTTGGAATACGGAAGAGTATCTGTTTCACAAATTATATGGGACGGACATTCTAGATGATACAAGATGGCTGCATGTCCCGGTAAAACAGCAGTCTGCAGAAGTGATGGCAGAGTCACCGGCAGCCGCACAGGCGAGCAATGAATGGAATGTAAGGCAGGACAAGCTGGAGGAACAGTTACAGCAGGAAATGGCGCGTAAGCAGTTTCAGGCAGTCAAAAAACGTATTCAGGAACGTGAGGAGGCAGAACGCAAAGAGCAGGAGGAACGTCTGCAATGCCTGTTAGATGAGCTGAATGCGTTGGTTGGTTTGCAGGGGGTAAAGGATGAGATCCAGTCTCTGGTCAACTTGATCCGTATTCGCAAGCTTCGGGAAACGATGGGACTTCCGCAAATGGATATGTCATATCACATGGTATTTACCGGTGCACCGGGAACCGGCAAAACGACGGTGGCGAGATTGGTGGCAAAAATCTATCGGGAGCTTGGGATCTTATCCAAGGGAACCTTTATTGAAACGGACCGATCCGGGCTTGTGGCAGGATATGTCGGCCAGACGGCACTTAAGGTGCACGAATTGGTCGAGCAGGCAGTTGGGGGGATTCTTTTTATTGATGAAGCATATGCCCTGGTCAATCCTGATGTTCCGAATGATTTTGGTATGGAAGCAGTGGATACATTAGTAAAATTGATGGAAGACCACCGAGATGATCTGATCGTCATTGTGGCAGGTTATACAGAAGAAATGCAGTCATTTTTGAAATGCAATACGGGTTTAGTATCGCGATTTAACAAATTTATCGATTTTCCGGATTATTCGAAGGAAGAGCTCATAGCGATCCTAGATGCAATGGCCGATAAGGCTGGACTGCAATTGGAAGAATCTGCCAGAGAGGCGGTGCTTTTGTCGTTGCAGGCAAAAACGGAAGAAGAGTGGAATGTATTTGGAAATGCCAGAGGGATTCGTAATCTGTTTGAAAAGATCGTGATCAATCAGGCAAATCGTCTTGTCAGACTGTCTGCACCAAGTCGTGAAGATTTGATGAAAATTCAGCGGGAAGATGTGGAAGTTGTTTGACCACATCGCATGATTATGCTAAAATGGGGTGCAGCAGAGTGACGTTACAAGGTCACTTATTACGATGCACTTTATATATATAATACGAGAAATGAGGATTGGATTAATATGAGAGTAGTGGCTGGTTCCGTGCGAGGCTTTAATTTGATCGTTCCGTCTGGAAAGAATACCAGACCTACTACGAATCGCATTAAGGAGACATTATTTAATATATTGCAATGGGACATTGCAGGATGCCGTTTTTTAGATTTGTTTAGCGGAAGTGGTGGAATAGCGATCGAGGCGCTTAGCCGTGGCGCAAAGGAAGCGGTTATGGTAGAGAAAGATCGGGAAGCGGTCCGCTGCATTAAGCAGAATGTACAGCATACGAAGATGGATGACAGATCACGGGTCATGCCGATGGACGTGATGCAGGCTCTGCGCCGTTTGGAACAGGCAGGACAACCGTTTGATATTATCTTTATGGATCCGCCGTACCATTTGGATCTGGAAGAGCGGATCGTACCATATTTGCTGCAGTCTTCTTTGGTGAAGACCGGATCTTTGATCATCGTCGAGACAGCGTTAGATACGGATGTAGATTATATGTATGAGCTGGGCTGCGAGGTAGAGCGTATCAAAGAATATAAGACGAATCGTCATGTCTTTTTGCGGGTACCTGGTGAGACAGAGGCGTAGAGAATCAGAAAATGAGGGACAAAAAAACTATGAACAGAGCAGTATTTCCCGGAAGTTTTGATCCGGTGACGGTAGGACATATGGATTTGATCGTGCGTTCTGCCAAAATGTTCGATGAAGTTATTGTTGGTGTGCTTCGCAATGCAGCCAAGCAGCCGCTTTGCACAGTGGCAGAGAGGGTATCTCTACTGCAGGAGTTGACAGCAGAGATTCCGGGCGTGCGCATAGAAGCTTTTGATGGATTGTTGATTGATTTTGTAGATAAGATGGATGCCTGCGCAGTGATCCGCGGTTTGCGTACTGCGGCAGATTTTGAGTATGAATTGCCGTTGGCACAGACAAACCGTCATTTGAATGCACAGGTAGATACGGTATTTTTGGCGACTTCGCCGGAACATTCTTATATTAGTTCCAGTGGTGTTAAAGAAATTATTCAGTTTGGTGGAGACATCACCGGATTGGTGCCGCCTCCTGTACAGCAGTTTTTGTTGGATAGGAACACAGATAACAGATAATATAAACAGGCAATATGCCGCAAGGAGGTACATATGGTAAGCAGTAGAATTGAACAAAAAATCGAAGATATTTATGCATTTGTTGAGAGTTGTAAACCGCAGGCGTTATCACAGTCCAAGGTTGTTGTGCCGAAGAATGATCTGTATGATCTGTTAGATGATCTGCGCCGTGATGTACCGGAGGAGATTACGCGTTATCAGAAAATGCTCAGTCAGCGAGATGCCATTTTGGAGGATGCTGAGGCAAAAGCGGATGCGATCAAGTTGGATGCGCAGGAGCAGTACAAAGCAATGGTAGAGGAACATGCGATCATGCAGGAAGCATATCAGCAGGCAGAAGAGACGGTAGCGCGTGCGAATGCAGAGGCACAGGCGATCATTGATACGGCCAGACGTCAGGCCGAAGAAATTGGCAATGGAGCTATTTACTATACGACAGATATGTTAGAGATGGCAGAAAAAGCGATCGCTAGAGCATGCGAGAGTGCAGTAAGCAATTCCAGAGCACTAGAGACAGCACTTCGCGGTCATTTGGATATTATTCGCCACAATAAGGCGGAACTTACCGGTGTGAATGCAATGGAAGAGGAAGAGCCACAAGAGGCACCGGAAGAAAGGGATGAGGAGATCGATGAATAAAAAGATTGATGTCGAAGTGGTGATCGGCGGTAAGCCATATACGTTAAGTGGTTATGAAAGCAGTGATTATTTACAGCGCATTGCGATGCATATCAATGGCAAGATAGCAGAGTTTCGTGCACAGGAGGGTTATGCAAGACTTGAGACGGAGCTTAAGAATGTCTTGCTAGCTATTAATCTTTCCGATGATTATCAGAAAGCACAGAACACGATCCGGGAGCTTAAGCAGGATAATGAAGATATGGAAAAAGAGCTGTTTGATATGAAACACGAGATGATATCGATGCAGCGGGAACTTCAAGAAGCCAAAGATGCCGTTAAGAAGCTTGAGCAGGAAAAAGAATCCGAAGAACATCGAGCGATTCGCTTGGAGACAGAGTTAGAGCAGCTGCGGAAAGAGATTGCTAAAGAAGTTGTGCAAAAGGAAGAGACAGTAGATGTGGCTGCAGATACTAAACCATCTGCGGTGCTGACAGCTACACAGCAGACTGCTCCGGAAAATGCAGACAAAGAGGAGACCGTTGAGAAACAGGATGCCGCCGAAGATGTGACGCATTCAGAGGATACAGAAGCGGCGGTAACAGTGGAACAGACAGACAATGTTGTTGAGGAGGCCAAAAGTCCGGAAGAAATCGGGCAAGAGATAGCAGCAACAATCGGCAAGAAAGAGCCTGCCAGGAAAACGTCGCGCAGCAGTCGCAAGAAAAGACGGTAATAAATATAACGATAATTGGAGAGGGACTGGGTCTATGCACAACAGTCCCTTCTTTCTTAAAGTATGGAGAACTGGATGATGCAGAATAGAACAAAACGCAGAATAGGAGTGCCTGAGATCCTTGCTCCGGCAGGATCGATGGAGAGCCTTAAAGCGGCAGTAGCCGCAGGCTGTGATGCTGTGTATATGGGAGGGTCCAAGTTTGGTGCCAGAGCATATGCTCAGAATCCGGAAGAGGATGAAATGGTGGCGGCGATACGATATTGCCACTTGTACGGAGTAAAGCTTTATATGACGGTAAACACCCTGTTGAAGGAACAGGAATTGCAGAGCCTTCCTACGTTTTTGCGACCGTATTACGAGGCGGGGCTTGACGCTGTGATCGTGCAGGACATGGGCGTTTTACGAGTGATCCACCAGTGCTTCCCGGATCTGGATATTCATGCAAGTACGCAAATGACCTTGACCTCCGGTATGGGAGTGGATGACCGATTAGCTGCTTACGGTGTAACGCGGATCGTTCCGGCAAGAGAACTGTCGCTGACGGAACTGCAGCAAATGCGGCAGCAGACGAAGATGGAGTTGGAAGTGTTTGTACATGGTGCATTGTGCTATTGCTATTCCGGTCAATGTTTGATGAGCAGTATGCAGGGTGGCCGTAGTGGCAACAGAGGACGCTGCGCACAGCCGTGCAGAATGCAATATGATATAGATGGCAGCAAACGTTATCTGTTAAGCCCAAAGGAGTTGTGCGCACTACCTTTGCTCGGAGAGATGATCGAGGCAGGGATCAATTCGTTCAAGATCGAAGGCAGAATGAAGCGGCCGGAGTATACGGCGTATGTGACAGCTATGTATCGCAAATACCGGGATCTGTATTTGGAACTGGGTTCTGCAAAATATCGGGTCTGGCAGCAGGAGCATGCGGCAGAGTGGGAAGATGATTTACGTAAGCTTGCCGAAATATACAATCGAGAAGGATTTACTGATGGCTATCTCGAGGAAAAGCCGGAGCAGATGTTAGCGGATAAGCGTCCAAAGCATGGAGGCGTTTGTGTGGGAACAGTGCAGGATGTGGATAAACATCAGGTGCGTTATCGATTGGAACGCCCGATATTTGCACAGGATGTGTTAGAATTTCGCGGTGCGGACGGTGTCAGTATCTATGAATACACGACGGGATCTTCATATCATGCGGGTGAGCTTGTGCAGACGCGCTATCAGAAAGGCTGCCGGATTGCGAAGGGTGATCGGGTGTTTCGTACCAGACATCAGGTATTGTTAGAGGAAATTCGGCAAGATTTCGTAGAGAGCACGCCGAAGCTTACTATAAATGGGCAGATCCGAATTGTTGCCGGAGAGCCAATCCTCCTGCAGTGTGAATATGAAAATGAAATATTTGCGGTAACAGGAATGATTGCGGAGAATGCGGTGAAGCGTGCTGTTGCCAAAGAAGACGTTGTCAGAGTGTTATCCCAGACCGGGGAGACACCGTTTGAATGGGGAAGTCTCGACGTTGATCTGGGAGCGGATGTCTTTGTCCCGATTGGGGAATTTAAAAAACTGCGAAGAAATGCTTTGACGGGTCTGCAGGATCGCTTGGAACGTCTCGGCAGCCGGGAGGTTGACGAAGAGCGGATCAGGCAGATGCAGGCAGAGATCAAGGCAGGCACACAAGAAGATGCCTTGATTTCGGAACTTAGAGACCCAAAGGATGTGCAGCAAAGTGCGGCGGTATCCGATGAGAAACAGTTGTATGCCGTCTTACAGCACGATTGTATACAGGAAGTGATCCTGAGGGAAGAATGGTTTGATAATGCAGTGATCGAGGTGCTGTTGCAGCGGATTAAGGAAAGTAAGAAGCGGGCGGTACTTGCGTTGCCGACGATACTCCGTGCGCAGGCGATCACGGAGTATCGAGCACTATTAAAGAATGTTTCACCGGATGGTTATCTGGTTCGCAGTCAAGAGGGATATCAACTGTTATGTGATATAGGAGTAAAACCGGAGAGGATTCGTCTGGATGCCAATATGTATATTATGAATTCGGAGGCAGCTGTCTGGTGGCGGGAACAGGGAATTACACAGTTTACGGCACCGTGGGAGCTGACAAAGCGTGAACTTTCGGCTGTAACAGACGGAAGGGATATGCAGTGGATCTGCTATGGCAGGATTCCGTTGATGGTATCGGCACAGTGTATTTTCCGCAATATAAAAGCCTGTCTGAAGAACTCTGGTAAGGCGATGGCAAAAGTATTTGCGGGAGAAAAGGGAAGGCGGTATATTGTACGTAACTGTTGCAAATATTGTTATAATATAATATATCGGGAGGAACCGTTTCAAATACCATGCTCTATGGAGCGGGAATTTTGGGAAAAAGTGCATCAGGTGCGCTTTGAATTTACCACAGAGACGGCAGAAGAGGTACATGCAGTGCTAAAGGATGAAATCATCCGGGATCACTGTCGTGGACATTTCGATGTAGGGATTCAGTAGGGAATACAGTAATAAAAGGCAGACCAGTGTCGGCAGACAGTCGGTCTGCACAGAAATGGAAGGGTATGGTTATCGGTATGGATAAAAAGGAAGCGGCGCAGAAATTAATGAGTATATTTGGTAATGTAGATGCGATCGCGGTACTGCATTCCGTATTAGTGGGAATATCAAAATATATTATCATTGTTGTTTTTGCGGTTTATACATGGCATTGTTTTACAGTATTTATTGGCAAAAACATGGAGCGCAAAGAGGAAATATACAGACGACAGAAAAAGATCATGTTTACGATACATTTTATCTGTTCGCTAGTATTATTTTTGAACAGTCTGTCGATAAAAATTGTTCTTTTCTATGTGGCACAGGTCGTTTTTTTGGTGTTGGTGGACAAGGCGTATTCCTATGTGTATCAGAACCTGTCCAAGTTAGTGATGAACAATATGTTAATGTTGCTTACGATTGGATTTTTGATGATCGAGCGATTGAATATGGATTTTGCAATGCGGCAAATGATCTTTGCGTCGGTGATCTGCGTGGCAGGTCTGTTTATACCGTGGATGATCGAACGGTTTTCTTATTTTGACCGGTTTGGGTGGTGGTATGCTGGAATCGGTCTGGCAATGTTAGCACTTGTTTTTGTGATCGGTGTGGAGCGGTATGGTGCAAAAAACTGGATTCAGATCGGAGGTTTTGCGATGCAGCCTTCAGAATTTGTAAAGATTATTTTTGTGTTTTTTGTAGCAGCACTGTTAGCGCACTCTGTGCAGTTTGTTGATGTGGTCAAGGTTTCTGTAGCAGCGGCTGCACATGTGTTGATACTTGTTGTGCAAAAGGATCTTGGTGCAGCGTTGATCTTTTTTATCACATATGTGATCGTCTTGTATGTGGCAAGTCAAAATTCGTTGTATTTGATCTCAGCATTGGCAGCGGGAACTTTGGCAGCAGTCGTGGCGTGGAGACTCTTTTCACATGTTCAGGTTCGTGTGCTTGCATGGCAGGATCCATGGAGTACGATTGACAATGAGGGATATCAGGTTGCAAGATCACTATTTGCCATAGGCACCGGTGGGTGGTTTGGCATGGGTCTTGGAGAGGGAATGCCGAATTCTATTCCGGTGGCATCCAGTGATTTTATTTTTTCGGCAATCTGCGAGGAGTTGGGTGTTATTTTTGCAATCTGTCTGATATTGGTAGAGATCAGCTGCTTTGTATTGTTTGTAAACATTGCACTCAAGATGAAAAGACGTTTCTATAAGCTGACAGCCCTTGGATTAGCGGTAGAATATATTTTTCAAGTGTTTTTGACGATTGGTGGAGTTACTAAATTTATTCCATCGACAGGAGTTACATTACCGTTGATAAGTTATGGCGGAAGTTCTGTGATGAGCACGATCATACTGTTTTGCATTATACAAGGGATGTATGTGTTGAATTTTGAAGAGGAGGATCAAGATGGGTCGAAGGAGCAATATCAGAAAGAACAGCGTGGACGAAATACATCCGCCAAGAGAAAGCGCCTCAGCCAGACGCAGGTCCGATAAACAGGCACAGAAGCAGCTTCAAAAAGAGCGCAAACGAGGCAATAGACAGATTTTGTTTATCACATATGCCTTTGTGACTTTGTTTTTGGCGATGGCGGGATATTTGGCGTATTTTACGGCAGTGGACAGTGAAAAAGTAATTAATAATTCACACAATAAACGCCAGAAGATATTAGCAGAAAAGATTACGAAGGGAAGTATTTATTCACAGGACGGTGAGGTGCTTGCGGAGACTGTGACGGATGATGACGGCAACGAATATCGATCGTATCCGGAAAAAAAGAAATTTTGTCATGTTGTGGGGAGAACGGATAATAGTATGACAGGAATTGAGCTGTCGCAGTGTTATCCGATGCTGACATCACACATGAATCCGTTTACACAGCTTGGCAATACATTGCGCGGTGAAAAAAATATGGGCGATTCGGTCTATACGACGTTGGATGCGGGATTGCAAAGAGTGGCGTACGATGCACTTGGAGATTACCGTGGAGCAGTCGTAGCTTTAGAGCCGGATACAGGCAAGATCTTGGCGATGGTTTCTAAACCGGCTTATGATCCGAACACTGTCTTAAAAAACTGGCAATCGCTGGTTCGGGACGATGAGGAAGAATCTAAATTAGTCAATCGTGCATCGCAGGGACTTTATCCGCCGGGATCTACGTTTAAGATTGTGACAGCGATGGAATATATGATGGAAAATCCGGATAGCTATAAGGAGTATCGTTATCGCTGCAAAGGAACCAAAGTGTTTTCCGGCAGCAGGATCAACTGCTATAGCAGAGAATGGCATGGAAGACTGTCCCTGCCAACTGCATTTGCAAAGTCTTGCAACGGTGCCTTTGCAGACATTGGAACAAGACTCGATCTTAATTCCTACCGTAAGTTTTGTGAAAAGCTTTATTTTAATCAAAAACCATCTGTGGAGTTTGAGGCTAACAAGAGTCGATTTGCGTTGAATGCCAAGTCAGATGCTGCAGAAGTGACGCAGACAGCGATCGGACAGGGTAAGACGTTGATCACGCCATTAGAAAACGCAATGATCACTGCGATGGTTGCAAACGGTGGCGAGATGATGAAACCATATGTGGTAGACCGTGTAGAAAGTGCAGATGGACGTATCGTTAAGCAGTATAAGCCGAAGTCACAGGGAAAACTCGTGGATGAATGGGTTACGGAAGCAATGACCGGAATGATGGAAAAAGTGGTAAATGAAGGAACGGGAACGCTGCTAAAGACATCTGCGTATCAGGTGGCAGGAAAGACTGGTTCTGCGGAGGCGGATTCGGATGGTACAACACATGCATGGTTTGTCGGATTTGCACCGAGTAATCATCCAAAATTAGTTGTCAGTATTGTTGTGGAAGGTGCCGGAACCGGTGGAAAATACGCGGTTCCGATTGCAAAAAAGATGTTTCGGGAGTACCTTTCGAAATAATGGTTAGCATTGCATTTATGGTAGAATGATAGTATACTATACGCAAGAAAAGTAACCGCACGAAGGAGGAAATGCAATGATAGAAGCAACCAGTTGTGGCGGTGTGGTGATACACAGAGGCAAGATATTGCTTTTGTACAAGAATTACAGAAATCGTTACGAAGGATGGGTTCTGCCGAAAGGGACTGTGGAACTTGGCGAAGAGTATAAAGAAACGGCACTTCGTGAAGTAAAGGAAGAGAGTGGCGCTGATGCCAGTATCATCAGCTACGTTGGGAAGAGCCAGTATTCGTTTACTGCGGCAGGAGACACTGTTGTCAAAGATGTACATTGGTACTTGATGATGGCAGACAGTTATTACAGTAGACCGCAACAGGAAGAATATTTTGTGGATTCCGGATATTATAAGTTTCACGAGGCTTATCATCTGTTAAAGTTTTCTAATGAAAAGCAGATATTAGACCGGGCGTATAGTGAATATATTGATCTTCGCCGTCGAAATTTATGGGGCAATCCAAAGTATTTTTAACGGCAGGGTAGGAAATTTCATTTCTTGAAAGGATGACTTTCCGGGTCTGTTTTCCTTGACAGATACAGGGAAAGTAGATATAATGAATAGGTAGTTTGTTGAGTAGTGCAGATTTAGATATTCAACATAGAATGAAGTTGATACTATAAATGTAAGGGAGAATGATCATGGGCAATAATATTTTAATCGTAGATGATGCTGCCTTCATGCGTATGATGGTTAAGGATATCTTGACAAAAGGTGGTTATAATGTAGTAGGGGAAGCAGAAAATGGTGTCGTAGCAGTACAGAAGTATGCGGAGTTAAAACCGGATTTGGTTACGCTTGATATCACAATGCCGGAGATGGATGGTATTCAGGCATTGAAGAAGATCAAAGAGGCTGACGCAGGTGCTAATGTTATTATGTGCTCTGCAATGGGACAGCAGGCAATGGTAATTGAAGCAATTCAGAATGGTGCGAAGGACTTTATTGTTAAACCATTTCAGGCAGATCGTGTATTAGAAGCAGTTAAGAAAGTAATTGGCTAATGGATACATACGTGGAGGCAATGGGTACATTGCCTCTATTTTTTCTACAAAAAATTAAATACTATACTTGACAGTCCGGTATTTATGGATGTCGGGGGAATGGAGAATTATTATGGCAACAAATCCAGTTATTACGATGAAAACGACAGCAGGAACGATCACGGCAGAGTTATATCCGGAGGTTGCTCCGATCACAGTCAACAATTTTATCTCTTTGATCAATAAGGGATTTTACAATGGATTGATCTTCCATCGTGTAATCAATGGCTTTATGATCCAGGGTGGAGATCCGGATGGTATTGGAACCGGTGGACCGGGATACCATATCCGCGGTGAGTTTGCACAGAACGGTTATGAGAATAACCTGAAGCATACAGCAGGAGTGCTTTCCATGGCTCGTTCCATGATGCCAAACTCA
>ERZ791837.82-NODE-82-length-66949-cov-3.481912_pt1 | contig 66949 bp, 81 predicted proteins | sample MGYA00510292_ERZ791837 | MGnify/ENA primary metagenome ERZ791837 (study PRJEB30046, sample SAMN00715259) | human gut metagenome | study: EMG produced TPA metagenomics assembly of the A metagenome-wide association study of gut microbiota in type 2...
GGATGGTTCCATAATCCGGAAAGGTATCAAGGCTTCGGCTTTGATGGGGTCGTAGGGCGGCGTGAGTATTTTTTTCTACCATGTCCGTTATCTTTCTTACTTCGGTTTTTCTGTCAGAAACTAACGCTTCGTGAATTTTTGACAGTGCCCATGAATCTACTTCATCATGTTTTCCTTTCATCCAAAGTTTAGCCCGTCTTTCTCGCAAATCCAGCGCGAGTGATACAAAGAAAGCTTGTTCTGTTTTCTCTTTGAGTTCACAAAAGTCCTCTTTTGCAGTTCCTGTAGATTCATTTTTCTTCAAAAAATCCAACATTTCTTTTTTTGCTCTTTCTGCTTCTTTCATCATTTTTTTCTCCTCCTTATTAAAAAGTTTCCATCAATTTAGAGCTTACAAGACTAGCATAATCATCGGCTAATTCTTCTTTTGTCATATAGTTTCCGAAGCAAATTTCAGCCTTGTAAATTTCTTTAGCAGTTATAAAAAGATTAATAAACCACTTAGCATCACTTATTTTTTCGATGTCGATTAAATTTTTTTCTCTAATTGAAACAAAATAATTACTTCCACTTTCTTTTTCGTTTTTTAAACTGATATTCAACGCTTTGATCATGCCTTCTTTAATGTCTTTCGCCCATGCAATCTGTTTTACGGAACCTTTTGTGATTTCTCCCATATGCTTTGCTTCCTTCCATGCTTTCTTTAATCCTTCGGAGATGCAAAGACCTGCCTTTTTAACTAACTCCCATGCTCTTTTCATAATGTTTGATAAATTGTATTTTTTCATTTCTTTGTATCTCCTCTCTTGATTTACTCACATTATACACGATAGTGACTATTATGTCAAGAGAAAAATACACGAAAATATATTATTTTTTTCTTGATATTTCTTTCAAAATAATGTACTATATATTTATAACAATAAAAGGAGGCTTTTTTAAATGGAAACACGAGCAAGAAAAAGAAGTAACATATATAAAGGTAGTATCTCATATAGTAATTTGTGGGACACGCTAGAACGCAGAGGGTTAAAACGTTCCAACCTATTAGATAAGGAAAGTTTTAATCTTTCCCCGGCGCTGGTCAACAAGTTGCGACACGATAGAAACGTGAACATAGATACAATTATGTATTTGTGTGAGAAATTAGACTGCCAAGTGTGCGACATCGTGGAATATAAAAAATAATACATTTTCGTGTATTTTTCTCTTGACATAGTAGTCATTATCGTGTACAATAAGATTAAATCAAGAGAGGAGATACAAAGAAATGAAAAAATCAGTTAAAAGATACAACTTATCAAACATTATGAAAAAAGCATGGGAAACAAAGAAAAGATACCCTAGAAAGAGCTTTAGCTCTTGTTTAAAAGATGCATGGAGAGAAGCTAAGAGAGAAGTATTAGCTAAAGAAATGCCAGAAGTAGTTGACGTTATGTTTAGCGGTCGCGACTTGACAATCAATCTTGAGAATGGAGAAATCTCTGGAGAAACTTTCGAAGTAAAAAAACACATCAAATACATTTTTGATGCAAAATGGAATCCAGCTAAGAAAGTATGGGTATCTCAGCTTAAAAATCTTAGAGCAGTTGTAGCTAAAGAATGCGTAGTTTACTAATAAAGAAGGAGAAAAGAAGATGTACGAAAAAGTTTTAGAATCAATCAAAAAATGCAGCTATGATACTATTGGAATCAGAAGAACTTGTGCTGACGAAGATTATAAAGTCGGCGACATCGCCCGCAATTCCTTTTACTGGGACGTTGAGAATGATTTATCATCATACCAAACAGAGCCAGAGGTGATGGACGGAACGTCCGCAAGAGCCATCCTTTTTGACGACATGGACAGCGACGAGGAAAATCTTGAGGTCATCAAGAAGATTATTGAAAGATTTAAAAAAGAATATCCTTGCTGCCTTCCGGAGGAGAAATTTATTGTTCTCGGTTCCGATCGCGTAGAATATGACATCAACGATGGCGACATCATCATGGAAGATGCAGAGGTTTTATATATCTTTTAGGAGGGAGTGCTAATGCCAAGAAGGACTCACGAAAAAATATGCCAGAATTGCGGAAAACCGTTCTGGGGGCTGGCAGATAAATACTTTTGCGATGATTGCTCCAAAAAATTGAGGGCAGAGCGCACAAGGCAAGAGAAAATTTGTGAAGATTGTGGCCGCTCATTTATAGGCGGACCTAAATCTTTTAGGTGCCCTGACTGTCAGAGGAAAATAGACGATAGAAGAAAGCAAGCTAATAAATACTATGGGGCAGAACGCCCCCTCGGAAGCACAGACAGGTGTATTGTTTGTGGGAAAGAGTATGTTGTTGAGGGGAGCTTGCAAAAATATTGCAGTGCAAAATGTAGGTTAATAGGGTTAGACAGTTACAATAAGCGAAGAAAGGAGAATATTGAGCAAAAAAAGAGAAAAAAGGCAGAAATGAGGGCAAATCAATTATATGTTTGTCAGTACTGTAAACGCCCTTTTACCCCGGTCGTATTATCCGGGATGAAATTAGCATCCCATTTGTATTGCTCCGATTATTGCAGAAAAGGAGAAAAAAAGATACAGCTGTGCATAGCAGATATTAAGCGTGGGAAAAGCAGAGATCTGCAAAAATATATAGATGATCGCAATCAGTACAGAGAAAAGGTTGCACAGGAGAAAGCTAGTGAAAATTAGCAGCACCCGCCCCGGAGGTACGAAGGCAGGAAGGGAAATAAATGAAAAGAGCCGCTTTGTACGTGCGAGTAAGCACGCAAGAGCAGAAGAACAGTGGATTGTCCGTTGATTCGCAGATAGATGCGCTTGAAAAATATTGCGAGGAGCAGGGGTATACAGTTGCCGGTATTTACAACGATGCCGGCATTTCGGCACGCAAAAAATACACAAAACGCCCTGCCCTATTGCAGTTACTTGAGGATTGCAAGAAACATGAGATTGATATAATACTCTTTACACGCCTTGACAGGTGGTTTAGAGCTGTCGCAGGGTACTATGAGGTACAAAGTGTCCTTGATGCGTGTAAAGTGCCTTGGCGGGCTATTTGGGAGGATTACGAGACAGAGACAAGTCAGGGGATTTTTAAAGTTAACATCATGTTATCTGTAGCGCAGGCAGAGGCAGACAGGGACAGCGAGAAAATACGCTCCGTCATGGAGTTCAAGAGGCAGAACAAAGAGTATATTGGCGGAAAGGTGCCGGTGGGGTATCGCGTAGAAGGGAAAAAGATTGTAAAAGACGAGAAGATGCGAGGAATAATTGAGGATATGTTTGAGCATTATTTCCAGACGTTTTCTAAAATGGAAACAGCCGATTATATTTTGAGCAAATACCCTGATTTTATAAGGACTAGAACCAGGATAGTCAAAATTATGTCCAGTCCGGCGTACCATGGGGAAATGTACGGCGTAAAGAACTACTGTGAGCCATACATAACAGAGGAGCAGGCACAAAGAATTAAAGAGGTCTCCAGCCAGAAAAGTTGGGTAGATTGTAAGAGGCGTATTTATATTTTCTCTGGGCTGATACGTTGCCCAATTTGTGGTTACAGATTTTCTGGGCGCACGATGGCCAAGAAAGAAAAGAGGTATAAAGTGTATCAATGCCCTAGATCTGCCGCGAAAAAGCACAAAACATACACGCGATCTGAACCAAAATTAGAAACATATATGCTTAATCACATCGAAGAAAAAATACAGTTAGATGTATTAAGGGTGGAAGGTCGTGCGAAGGCAGCCGGAAGCGATGTGGGGAAAAGAAAGAAAAAATTATCCAGTGAACTAGGAAGAATTAACAAAATGTTTGAAAAAGGTAGGATAACAGAAGAATACTATGACGAAAGATATGAGGCTATATCGAAGGAATTAAAAGAACTATCCCAGACCGCCGCAACGGAAGAGTTGGAAACTAAGAAAAAAATACAAAGCAGATTTCCTGACGGTTGGAAAGATATGTATATGCAGTTAGACGAACAAGGCAAGCAGGTGTTTTGGAAAAGTATTGTAAAAGAAATAAAAATATCCCCCAACGAATTTGTGGAGGATATTATATTTTTTTAGTTTTTGTTATGCAGTAACTAGCCGTAACCACCGGGTTAAAACCAGTTACTGCATAACAAAATATTAAAAATAAAGGAGATACAGTTACATTATACAGAAAGAAAGAGGACGTTTCAAGCGCCCTCTTTTATTTTTCGCAAAACCGAACGATATTCTCGCGGATACATTGCTTCTATGGCTTTCATGTGTTCGTCAAGTACATACAGCAAATGCTCAAAGTCTGCTTTCCGGGCTACCTCCTTAAATTCAGATTCCGGCTCGGATGCGTAAGAATAATATGCTGTTTTTGGTGTTGATTGGTTTGGTGCTTTATCTGGCTCCAAATTATTGCGTACATTGTATAAAATCGAAAGCCGTTCGCAAGTGGCGTAGGTTGTTTTTCCTGCCTCTAATGCCGCAATTTCGGCATTAATTTCGCTCATATTAATCATTGCGGCACCCCTTCCTTTTATCGGTCTAATTCTGCTAACGCCCTGCCTAGAGCCGCCTGATCTGTGCTAGACAGATTACTGTCATGCATCATGTCTTTAATGGTCTCTTTTACCTGCATTTTTGCATCGTTGTAAGAGTAATGGCCTCTCACATAGTGCTGACCTCTACGGGCATTGCTATAATCACCGTAATCCATGTCAGGATAACGCCCGCGGCTGTATCTTCCTGACGTGTCCCAGTCGCCGCCACGGCTGTATTCGCTACCACCTTCCAGATACATAATCTTGTCGATATTTTTAATTGTGTCTGTCAGTTTGTGGACTGCCTCCAAATCCCCGGCGCTCATATCGCCTTTGTTGGAAATCTCGTCCAGCTCTCTGCACATCATTTTTTTTAATTTGTGTAATGATTCCATTCTTGGCCCTCCTTTACGCTACTCTCTCGACGATTAAATTGCTATTGGCTATATTAATTGCCTGCGTAGATGTATTTTCGACTGCGATCGTTATGCAGCACCCGCGCGGAACGTCAATAAATGCCGCTGTAAATACATTAAAATATTCGCCTACGGCCGCAGGTGTTACGATTGCTGTCGCACTATTTAATGGCTCTCCGGCGATTGCCAGGGCAATAGAAATAGGTGCCACAGTTCCACCGGCAGGTATGGCGATATTAGCGCCGAAGCTGACTTTATAACGTGCCCTGCACTGGTTTGTAAGGCCTCTAAGGGTCACAATTCCTGCCCCCTCCCGGTGTGTAATACAGCTACCGCACTTTACGGCTGTCTCTGTGAGCGGTAAATTCTGCCCCGCTGCCACGGTTACAATATTGCTATTAGTAAATTCTGCCACGTTATCACTCCTTTTTTAATAATAAACGGCGGAACGATCGCCCCGCCGCTATAAGCATCATCGGCACAAGCCGAACAATCCCGTCAACGCAGGAAGCTGCTAATTATAAAATTTTAGCATCCACAACCGGTATTGCATCCACAGTTACCGTACTGATATGGTGCGGAAACCGGAAAAGCCGGCACCGGTCTAGGGTTGTAGTAAGTAAACTGTCCCTGCATATACGCCTTTAAGGTTTCGTTCTGCGATGCCTGAGAAGCCGCTAACTGCGCCGCAAATAACTGCTGATTCTGCTCGGCAATCTTAGCGTCCTTAGCTTCGATTCTCTGCGCTGTGAGGGCATCAAGGATAGCTCTAGCGTTATTATTCTGGTTGTCGATGATGTCTCTTGTGTTGTTTGCGTTGTTAAAGTTTGTCTGGCAGAAGCCGTTTGTAACTTCCTGCTGGATCGCATTAGTATTCATCGCCATATTGTAGTTAACACCTGCGATAGCCTGTTTGTTATCGCAACAGCACTGTGCTAACTGTGCCTGCAAAGCGTTGAAACTTTGCATATCTGCAATCTGCCCCTGCTGGATTGCATTCCGTGTATCATAGCCGTTCTGCTGAATTGTACTATTTGTTCCTGCAAATCCGTTGAGAAGAGAGGTATTCATCGCATAAAATCCGTCACAAATACCGCTGTTGATGGCATCACCCTTGCGTTCAAGGGAGGAAATACCGCTATCAATCTGGCGCTGTAAGGTTGCGAAGTCAGAAGCTAATACATAGTTATCTACCGCGCCTCCGCCGCCGTTATTCCATCCATTTCCGTTTCCCCATCCACAGAAGATAAAGAGGAAAAGAATGATAATCCACCAAGCACCGTTACCCTCGCCAAATGCGCCGTTATTGTTGCCTGTGACTGCCGCCAAATCTGCCGGGCTCATTCCGTCTGTTGTTAATCCCATGAAATCACTCCTTTTTATTTATTTAAAACCCTTTAAAAGGGTTTGAAACTGTGTTGCCATACCCTGCAACTGGTTATACTGTTGCTGGCTCATTTTCCCGCTATTTAGCAGATTCTGTACTTCCTGCTTCGGGTCCCCTTGAAACTGCTGCCTGAACTGTTGAAACTGCTGTATCATCTGCATTGGATTGAGATTCATTCAATACCCTCCTTCTTAACGTCTCCATTTGCCTTTCTAAGGCGTTTAAGCGTTCCTCATAGTTGATTGGTTGGCTAGATTGTGAAAGCTCCGCTGTGGGCGAATTTGAGCCCTTACGCTTATATTCAAACACCTCTAAAAACGGTCTGCCCGTCTGGTCTGCTCTTTTTTCGTAAAAAACTGGCGCTTGGCTGTCCCACAGGCGGACAAAAGAGTTTGGTGCCACTAAATATGCCTCCGCCGCGCCCTGCCCTTGTACCCAAATCCGTTCATCGGGGTTGGCCTGCTGTTGCATTTGTTGGGGTGGTGCCTGCTGTTGTTTTAGTCGATTTAGTTGGTCAAGATAATCTGTTTGTGGGTATTGCGAGTACTGTGGATATTGTTGTGGATATTGTGGATAACCGAACATTTATTTTCCTCCTTCCCGCCAGTAATATATTGGTGTCATTGCTCCACTGTCCCACGTATCGTAATAATTACCATCAATTACCGCTATAACGTGCCCTGACAGTGCTAATATATAAGCTCCTTCCGGGTGGTTGTTTGCAAATTCCGAGACAGTGCAGGTCATGTACTCATCGGGGATTATGTAGCGATTAAACCCCTTATCTTTGAGGTATGCACCCCACACTGCGTTGGCTGAGGGCATATCTGACAACATTAAGCCGTACAGGGCAAGTTGTATATATGTTTCTTCCCACGTTTGCTTTGTAGCTTTTGAGATAGCGCGCACGGTGCAATCTCCCACTTTTGCCGCCGCGGGATTTGGGTTCCAATATTGATACATCTCTCTGCCCTCCTTATAGTTTTATTATCGCAAAAAAATAAGCACACCACCACGAAGACAGTGTGCTTATTTCTGCGCAATTTTTAAATCATCTTTAGTTTTTTAAAGGCTGTTTATGTATGGGATCGTGCCGGGAACTAACAAAATTTTTTCCACGGCGCAACTCCACAGCCCCTGTAATCCTCTCGTGCTTATATCCATTTTCTCGGCGGCTTGCTCCTGTGTTAATCCATCAAAAAGCAAGTACTGTACAGTTTCACGCTCCCGCAAAGTTAAGCGGGCACACGACAAGGCGTAATCAATAAATTGTTTATCGCCTAATTTCCAGAGTTTTTTTATCAAACTTCTGTTCACTGCATCACCTCAAACACGCAAAAATTACGTAAATTTATTTCATTTTGTCCAGTCCTAAAATTGCTCTAACCTTGTCCGGCAATAAATCTGGGTTAATTTTACCGATATTCTCCACGATAGAGCCAAGCTCCATTAAAATGATGTATACGCACACGCCTGCGGCAATAGGCACCCGAAAGCCCAAGTCTACATATTTCTGGACGTAGTCGATAAGATACGCAAGCACCACCAGCATAATGGAGCCAAATTTATGGTACAATCCTTTCCTCATTTCCGAGGATTTCCACTCGTGGTTAGCGCAGGCAGCTACTCCGCCACTAGCCAAATCAAAAACTACAAAAATACAAGTTATTAAAGGTAACATGATATCTACCATCTCCATTCCTCCTTAAAAATTATTTTTCTTTTGTTTTCATAAATTAATTAAAGCCCTCTTTAGTTAATTAGTTAGTTTCCGCTTTCGATTCTTCTTCCTTATTAACATCCATCAGCTCATTGTACTGTTCCTCTGTGATTCTCCCAACTGCAAAAAACACATCAATCTTATTCTTTAAATCATCTGTAAGTCCGTTTCTTTCTTTAAGTTTTAAAAGTGTTTTATACAACATATTTATACCTCCAATTCTGTTAATGCTACTGCATATTCGCTGTTGACATAGGCTTCTGTGGATTGCAAATCCATATCATAGATATAATCTCGGTTGTCATTTAACTGCTGCTTTACATAGTTCCATCCATTTTCCATCGAAACAGGATAGTTAAATACTGTGTATCCATTCAATTGCTCTGATGCGACATTGACATTGGTCACGGGGTAGTAGGCGGCTAATTCTTTGAATGCCCGAATTTCTTCCTGAGTAAGGGAGATTTCTTCTGGAACTATTAACGCTAAAAATACTTTTTCTCCTGTTAATTTACTTGTTGCAACATTAGCAGAAACCCAGACTCTACACGTATCATCAAGGGATTGAGTCGATATGTAATTTTCACCTTTTCTCGTTGCACTCAGAATGTTTGCAATCAGGCAAGAACATATACATTTTTTGTCATATATGCTATCTATAATGCCGGGTTTATCACCTACACGCCATGCCAGATACTGTGCACCATCTACAGCAGCAGTCCAACGTTCTTTACCGGAAAAAACATATTCATATACTCTCTTCACCAGCATCCCACGTTCCACATCCACATAATCCGCAATATACTGCTGTCCGTCAATTGTGACGTTGCCACCACTTGAGACCGGAATTGCGTTAAGGATGATATTGTTAAGCGTAACAGATTGAACCTTTAATCCATCTTCATTTGTTACTTTAACTGTAGGATTTACAACGCTCTTAATCTCAACTGGATTCTCTGGCGTTGGCGTTCCATCCTGTGATGATTTGCCATATATCATCATATCTCGAATCTTTCCATTGTCGGAATCAATGATGTGAGTTTCGCCCTGATTTGAGGCATAGAACTTTGTAATTTTGTTTGATAAATCTTCCTTTATCAAACCAATTTCTTTTTTTAGCGGGCCAAGGTCTTCTGTTGTTTTCCTACGTTTTGAGAGTATATACGCCTCATCTCCCGTTAAACCACTTTTCCTCATGCTCTACACCTCCCTAAAGTAAAAACCACTTGCTATCAGGGGCATAAAAGCCATATAATTCCCCTGTGTCTACGCATAACGCCGTTGAGCCACTTGCAACGTAATGAGGCAATTTATCTACTTCAGAAGACTTTCCCCAGTAATATCGCTTACTTCCGTCTGTGTCTATGCAATCCCAGCCGCCTAAATCGTGTATAACATCTCCTTTGCGGTATGTCTGTCCATCAATAATTATTGTCCCGCTAGCTATCATACTTCCACCTCCTTATGCATAAATCTATCAGACAGCTCTAGCACGCAATCTGTGAGCATCTCATTTTGTTTTGTAAGCTCTTCTATTTTTTTGTTTAGTTCTGGTATGGACGGCGTGTTATCGTTAAATAGGTGTTCCGGTTCTTCTCGGTCAACATTCTCAACGATTTCATACTTTCCTTCCTTATTTGCCTCGATGTGACACGTACCATTTTCGTTGCACCACTGCGCAGCTTTTGGTGGGTATAAACCATCAAATACGTATCCAATATAATATTCTTCCATAATTACACTCCTAACACATATCTCAGTACAAACCCTTGATTGTTAACGGCTATTCCGTTTTGTGCGTTATTAGATTTATTACTGTCAGTACCCTGTATAAATGTATCACCGATATATAGGTATTTATTTAATCCGTAATATGGATTGCTCATTAACATACCATCTCCAGGTCGCCAGGCAACGTGCTGTTTAGGTACAAAAAACGTTGTCCACCACCAATTATCACAAGCTCCATTACTATAGTGGCTCCAGACAAATACGGCACCGGTCGGTTGCATTGATATTGGCTCATTTAGCGTAAATTTATGCTCTGCAAGCATCCAGTATCCTATGCCGTTAGCATCCCACAAGATGTTATTTTTGCCCAAGATGCACTCTACATCATTAGATACAAATTGGATGTGGTGGTTATCGACATACATCCCGGTTCCCATAGACTCGTACAAGTCGCTATACGTCGAGCCCTCTTTGACGGTTAACGAAAGTCCCGTGGTGTCCTTGGTTTTATCGTAATACAATTCCAGAGCCGCCTTGCCGCCGCCATGGATGTCGTCTGGGTTTGTCTGCTGGGTGGAAACAACAATGTTGCGGTCGGATTGCATCACGGAGCCGGAGCCCTCATAAGTTTTATCGCCGTCCGTGTTAGTGATCACGATAGGTGCTGTACCAAACCGTACAATTTCGTTGCTACCGTTTCGCACCGCCATCCCGTTACTGTCTAATAATGTATTTTGTTTAAGGGTGTTCCCTCTCATGTCGCCAACTATCAGTCCAACACCATCTATATAATCAATAAAATTTGTTGCAGTTTTAGCTGCATTAATAATTTTTTTGTTCTGTAACCCAAAATTTTTAGCGGTTCCTTTTTTAAATCTTTCATGCGATTGTTTTACTTTTTCTGCGGCTGTATCATCTGTTGGTGGAGATGTAAGATTTCCAGTAAGCCATGCTTTTCCACCGGAGACACGTATTTTTACCGTATCCCCAGATTTGCAGTTAATAGCCATCTGCGCAGGGGTTTCATCTGCTCCGCCGTCAATGTGGACATATGCTGTTTTTTCGTCAACCCGAAGGACTTTTGCAACTGTATCGTATGCTTTTGTTTTGCTTTGCTTCATCGCCGAGGCAATCTCTTTTACAAACTCATTCAACGCTTTCCACCTCTTCCTTTGTGCGGCAACCATGTTCTAGCGACAGCGATTGTGACGTTATTCTAAATTTCCCAGTAAGATTATGCCTAGGATAATTCAAAAAGACCACATCGCCCAGAAGAACGTCCTCAAAAAATCGGCGGCTGTACTGTATCGTTCTAGCAGGGTTCTGCAATTCCTTTAGCTTTCTAACAGCGTATGCTGCTATGTTTTCCCCAGAGGATAATTCAACGCCTGTTTCTGATTTCCACACTTCCCTGCCCCGGCTGACGGTTGATAAATAACTGTCCGGGCTGTCGTCCCGCGCGATGGCTGCGCCGTAATCGTCATGTATTGCCATAAAACAGTTTGGTGTGTCATACCAATTAAATGTGTCTGTTACGTCACACTCCATGATGTCGTTCGCGTTAATTCCTACCGTAAGACTGCTATTATTATCATTTGCACAGATAACAATACTTCCATCGCCAAGTATTCGCATCCGCCAACCAATAGCGTCTAAAATATGCAGTGCCATTGTGAGCCTTGTTTCCCCATCCTCTGCAACGATGTCATCCGTAGTTATCGGCGATGTTCCCTCGACGTACACAGGGGCAGGGATGCAATCATTGAGCAGATTTTTAATCTGTTTTGCTCCGCTACCGGCTGGTGCATAATAGCCACGCGGTAAGATCACATCGTCTGCTGGCTTAAGGACAGAATAACAGTCAATATTGTAGTTTTCCCTAACACCATCAAGCTTTCTTTCCGGGAAGGCGGTCAAGCCAGTAAACAGTGCTACTTTTACTCCTGACCCTCCTTGTCTGGCTTGCAGGTAAATGCGGATCCAACACTCATTGTCTGCTATCTTTTCCGTCATTGTGACAGAGGCAGATTCCCTTAAATCTGACGTGCTGTCCCGGTCAATACTGCCCTCAGTAAATTCAAATTCCTGCCGATCTGTCCATGTTTTGGGGTCAACCGTTGTCAAAATATATCTTGCTGAAAATCCTTTGCTCCAATCCATCACATCACCTCGTTAGGATGTTCTGCGCTCCACTGCTCTTCCGTCACAGCATCCAGTTCTTCCGAATCCACTTTTTTAATCGTTAGCGAGAAATCTGTCCGCATTTTGTTATCGTGGTCTTTTTTCTCCGATACTTGTATATCGCAGGAAAAAGACGAGCCGTCCGGCGTCCTAACGTGACATATTCCGGGATACGTTGCGAGGCGTCTCATTTGCTCAATCATCGTTGGTTCTGTTAGCGAGATACTTACTGCATCAATTTTTAAATCACGAGTGACTGCAGGGTTCCAGTCACCTTGTACAGAGCCACCAAGGTATACTGTCCTCTCAAAATCTTTATCCCATGAGTTATCTAAATCAAGGTTATACTGGATTTCGATAGATTCACTGTCAAAATCAATGATTGCCTTTTCGTGGGCTATCGAAAATTCGTTGTATAACCATGCAAACGAGCTATCTACTGTTATATAGTCGCCGTTGGCGGTTTTATTTACAACCAATATGCCGCCGTACTCATTTAGCGCAGGGTATGGGTCAACATATTTCTGGCCATAAACCCCATTTTCCAGAATCAGTTCTGCCCTGTCTACGCTCATTCGGTACAAATCAAATGTATCCCCGTCAGCGTATGTAGTTGGTTTAGCGACAACAATACTTGCTGTTTTATTGTCTGCAATCGTATTTACAGTGGCCGTTGGTACTTCCGGCTGATGTTTCCACCGCACAACAAACGGTATCTTTTTTTCTGCCACATGGTCATAAATATCTGTAAATGCAATCTGTATACTGTACCTTGCACCGTCATCCATCTGCCCGATCAGGTCGCCCAAGGCAATACTGTAGTTATCTGTTTCACTACCGGTAAAACTGGCAATAATTTCGCCGGCAAAATGCTGTTCCTTTAATCCGTCCGGGCGCAGAATATAATAATCCTCGTCTCTGATAATCGTTACTTTTGCTGTGCCAGCAGAATCCCCAAAGGACGGGGCTATCGTTAATGGTAGCTGTTCTAAATAATTTGTTGTGCTTTCCGATGATTCCGGTACTGTCTGGTCGGCTGCCTCCGTGGTAACATCACCAGAATTATATGCCGTTGTTTCCGAGACGAGATTCGTTGCAACGCTGTCTATTGTAGGTTTTGCAACAATTTCGACAGCCACAGAATCTGACCATGCACCTTCCTTGCCTCCCTGTGCTGTAACCATTGCTTTTAAATAATGGATTTCTCCTACATTCCACAGATTGCTCAAAAGACCACTTGCAGTATAGATTTTATTAATGTTTTCAATAGTTTCCGATAATGTCTCCATGCCGGAAGACATCATTAAAACAACGACGTTTCCATCTTTGCCTTTAACCGGCTCATCGTTAACCGCTTCTGCTATTTTTATGCTCGCTTTGCTGTTTCCGGTATAGCCGACACTGCAAATAACTGTGTCGTCCATGGCAAGATAATTTTCTGTCGTTGCAAGCGTAGGAGTCGTTGGGGTCTCGCTCAGAGATACGGAAACCGTATCAGACCAAGGAGACAGTACTTCCTCGTCCCCGGACGTATCCCGCAATCTTACGCGGAAATAGTATGTTTTTGCCGATTCTAGGGACCCGATGTGCCACGTTGTTTCCCTGTCCTCCACGTCATAACTGGTTGGGGCATCCGTACTAATCCATGCGTCCTCATGGTCTGCCCATGATATAGTAGCCGCATCTGCGTTTTTCCATGACCAATCCCACGTTAATTCTACGGTATCAGATGCTACCGCCATTGCAGTTATATTTTTCGGCGGAACCGCAATTTTTCTCGTTTCTGAGTAAATCCACCCTGACTGCATGAGGGGGCTAAGTTTGTAGGTGATGCCAGATGCTCCATTCTGAGGCGTAGAAGTTCCGGTAAAATTCTTGAGGGCAATCTGGTATTCAGTGCCGCCGGAAACGTCCGGACACGTAACTGTGATTGTGCCCTCCTTATCGGTGACCGCGATAACGCCTTTTTCCTCGTTGTCTATTTTCATCCAGATTGCTGTTTTGGCGTCAGGAACCTCTGTCTTTCGCTCAACGCTATTGATGGTAAGTGTTGTTCCCGTTGCCGATACCGTATCAAATGACGGGGATTTTAAAGCCCCCCGCGCCGCTACTCGTGGCTCAGAATACGCATATTTTTTATCGTGCGTACTTTGCACCCTTGTCCACATGATCTGGTCTTCCGCTATACCATCGTCTGTGTTAAAATCTGCTGACACTGTATAATCATGGTACGCAACAGTTACTCCTGTGCTCCACGATGTGCCGGTATACCTTTCTCCGCTTTCTGGCGTGTCTATAGCGTATTGTAACTCCATGGAATCCACAGGGCGGTCTTGTGGCGATGCCTGCACCCAGTTTGCCCATACATAGCGGCTAGAGGAGCCTATCTCTTTGCTCCCTGTGCTCTGTATGTTTGGACGTTCTGGGATACTGTAATAATGGTATGCATAGCCCCAACCGGAATCTCCGGCGCATCCTCTTGATTTTACCCTTACAATACGGCAAAATGTCATACTCTGCGTCGGGGAACCATCCTCTGTTATTTCCCACGTGCCGGAAGCCCCTGTATAGGGCGAATTGGCAAAACGAGCGTTTGCAATGGCACCCCTATAGTTTGTCATTAATGCGGTCTGTACCTGTGTTTTTGCAAAATGCCTTGAATCATTCGCCTCGTATGATGTATTCCAGGTAAATGCACCTTTATTTGCACCGGTATCATCAAGGGAATAAGAAACAGAAGGGGTATTTGGTGCATAAATGGTAAACGTCTTTGTAGAGGATGCGGCTGTATAGGTATGCTTTTTATCGCTTTTTGTTTTGCCCTTTACCTTAAATTCTATTGCGTTTAATAATTTTGATGAGACAGGATAATATTTTTTTGCATCAAGTGCTACCGTTCTTTTTGTTGCTGATTTTCCCACATCTATTTCTTTCCATTTTGTCCAATCCCACTTGGAAGCACCGGCATTTTTTGTATGTAGGCGGTACCACAGCCACTGCCCATCCTCATATTTTTTCGCCGGTATTTTCCAAGATATTGTAAATTTCAAATTGTCTCTCGATATAGACAGACCGCTGGGAGCAGCAGACTTTTTCTTTTTCTTTGCCATTATGCCATTTTCACCTGCCTTCTAAGCTCACTTGCCATCCTTCTTCCCCATTCTTCTGGGTTATCTGCACCGTTTACAGTTACATTAATAGTTACATCGTTTTTTGTTCCCCGTGTTGCCTCTCTAATGTCACTCATCAGCCTGCTACGACCGTATAGCATTTCGTCTCCCGCTTCTCCTGCTCCAAATAAGGTGGCATCAGAAAATACATATGGGCTTTCCATAGCCTTTTTATACCAGCTAACGTGGAATGATGGCAGAGATCCCTTTCCACCAATACCAAACGGAGCTTTACCGCCAGAAACGCTCAGGTGTGGTAATTTTAGGTGTGGAAGAGACCAAGAAAACTTAAACGCTCCTTTGAATTTAGATACAATGCCTCTAATAATGTTCCAAGCCTTCGACAAGGTGCTTTTTACTATGGATGGAATCTTTGAAATCCCATTTTTAAGTGCTATGGCTGCGGCCTTGCCACCGCCTGATAAAGTGCTCTTAAATCTGCTCATGGCAGTTCTCGCCCCACTCACTACCGTATTTTTAAAAGACACGATAGTGTTCTTTGCGGCACTGACCATCTTAGAGAAAATGGTCTTGACGCTTGTTACGATGCCATTCATACCTCCTTTGAAAGCATTTGCTGTTCCCTTGGCACCACTCACTAGCAAATTCTTGAATTTTTCCATTGCTGTTTTTGCAAATCCAGAAATCTTTTCTGGAAGTGCTTTCACACCATTTGCAATGCCTGTTACAATCGACTTTCCAAGATTTATCCAGTTAAACGCCGTAAACACACTTAGAATGGCTGTAATAATCTTTGGTAAATTAGCAATTAATAATGGAATCGCGCGAACTAAGCCAATCGCTAAATTTGTTATGATCGTTACTCCTGTTGCAAGGATTTTTGGCGCGTTATCATTAATAATACCGGCTAAATTTGTTATGATTGTAGGTACATATGCAATCAATACAGGGATAGAGTTGATCAATCCTTGTGCGATATTCTGGATAAGAGTCAAACCTGCATTTATCAAATTTCCTGCGTTGCTCCTCAGAGACTCCGTGAATTGCGTTATCATTGGCAACGCCTGCCCCAAAAAGGTTGGGATGCCCTGAGTCATGCCGCTGGCAATAGTCGTCAGCAAATTAACTCCGACCGAAGTAAATACATTTAGTCCTACGGAAATCGTAGAGGCGAGATTATTTAACAGTTGGCCGACAGCAGTTGTAATACTGCCAGAATTTTGAGTAACACTCGAAATTAAACCGTTTATGAGGTCGCCGCCGATTTTTGTCAGCCCCGGCAACTGACCACTAAAATTAATCGCATCTTGCGCCAGTTTGGAAAAAGCGCCGCTTATGCCGCCGGATTCCATCGCCTCAGCTAATCCACTAACCTCGCTTGTTACACCTTTGATGGCACCACGGATAGCGCCAGAAAAAGTATTGTAAAAACCCAGTTCTAAGCCCTCTGTAGCACTAGATAGCAAGGTTATGTCACCTTTTAGATTGTCTAGCTGTGTAGCCGCCTGCTGTGCCGCGGAGCCGGAAGAATCCTGTATCCCTTTCCAGAATTTTTGCACAGTCGCATCACTTGATGCGGTCATTTTGTTAAATGCCTGCAAACCTTGCGTTGTAAAAATCGTAGCAAGAGCGTTGTTTTTTTGTTCCGCTGTCATACCCTGTAAAGAGCCATTCAGCTCGTCTACGAGGTCGTTAAAGTCTTTTGCTTCGCCGTTTGTTTTATAAGCGGATACCTTTAACTGATCTAATGCTTTTGATGCGTCGTCAGTCGGAGTATATAGGTCTGCCATTGCCCTATTTAACGCCGTAGATGCCTCAGAGCCTGTTACGTTCTGTTCCGCTAAGCGGAGCAGGGAAAGCGTGACACTGTCCGCCGCTTGACCGTAGTTTTTCGCTGTGGCGGCAGAGCCTGAGAAAGCCTCTCCAAGGCCTCTTACGTCCGTATTGGCAAGAGTAGCACCTTTTGCCATCAAATCGGCATAATAAGATGCATTGCTCATTGAGTCACCAAAGCCTTTTACAGCTCCAGCGGTATACGATGCCGATTCTTCCAGACTCATGGCACCGGCAGAGGCAAGGTTAAGCACTGTCCCGATGCCGCTAATCTGCTCATCCGCCGACAAGCCGGCTTGGGCAAGAATGTTCATGCCTTCGGCCGCTTCCGTTGCGGTGTACTTTGTTGTGCGCCCCATTTCCTCGGCCTTGGTTTTAACGTTTTCTATTTTTTCTACGGTTGTTCCCATAGTAGCTGCTACCTGAGACATCGCGGTATCAAAATTCATTCCGGAATCTATTGACGTTTTTGTAAATGCAGCAGCGGCGGCAGAACCAGCCGCCATGGCTGTTTTAGCCACCTTCCCGACTGTTTTAAATGCCCCGCCGATTTTTGATGTGGACGAGCTGGCGTTACCTTCTGCGTCTTTCAGCCCCTGCTTATATGCGGTGTCTTTGATTGCCAGAGTGACAAACAATTCCATCACATTCAACCACTCATCACCACCAATCCGGCTTTTTTAATGACGTCTGCGGCTATTTCTTCGCCAGTCTTTGTTGCTGTTTGCTTTTTATCGCTATTAATTAAATCAAAAAATGATACATAGAGATATTTCCCACCGAATGCCTGCGAAATGCTTTCGGTTACATATTTCAGCCCATCGGCCATGTATCGCTTGTAAATTAATTCCTCTGTATCATCTAAAATCTTAGCCTTGACATACAACAAGAAGCCTTTTACGCTGTTGCCTCTGTATTCTCCTGCACATCGCCAGAGTGTTCGCCGGTTTCGCCTGTTGGCGCTGAGAAAAAAAGCTGACGTACCTCCGGCTCATTGACGAGGTCAACCATACCCTTGATAACATCCATTAATTTGTGCTTTTTCTTGTATTCCTCAACTGTCTGTAATTCAAACGCCGCTAAGATTCCAATTACGTCATCTTTGTGTGTTTTTAACAGTCTAGGGGCTGTTTTAGCGCCCCTGGCAAAGACTTTGATGTATTTCTCACCTTCCCGCGGCACAAGTTCCTGGCACAGCTTAAGCGCGTCATCATCGTCTGCAATGTTTCCGATATGTTCAAGAGAATTCGCAATCGCTTCTAAACCCTGTTCTGCTGTTAATTCTGATAATCTCATGCTTTACCTCCTACGCCACTTCGCCTGTTTTGATATAGACCTCGTAAGGTACTGTCTCTGCGTTCTTAATGCTGTAGTGCCCTGTGTATTCAAAATCAAAATTTCCTTTGGATTTATCATCTGATTTAATCTTAAATCCGCCCGTTGAGAGGGCATTCATAATTTTAATCGCGATAAATCCGGCGGAATCCCCGGAATTTTCGTCCGAATAGTCACCGATCCACCAAATATCCTTAAAATCTTCTGCTTTTAAATCTGCCCTTGGTGTTACTTTGTTTCCTTCTACGTCTGCCGCCGCCATAAAGCTTTTAGCCTGTGTGGTATCCATAGTAACGGCTGTACCTGATAATTTTACTTCAATAGATTCAATTTCCTTGAGTTCCATCGTGTTTTTTGGTACGTTGTCAATATCTTCCCCGAAATCCGTAAAGGACGGCTCTGCGCTAAAACTACAACCGCCGCTGGTTGCCATGAGGATGTTAGTTGCTGTTATGGCGCCCTTTTCTGGCTCAAAAGCTGATACAATAATACCGGCATTAATCTGTATTTTTTTGAAAAGGTCAGAAGGTACCTGTGTATACTTCATTTGCTCACCTCGTTAAATAGTTATAAATTGCATAGTTATTACTGTGTATCTGCGTACTATTGACGAGTCGGCTTCATCGACCAAAGGAGTCCACGGTTGGTCCTGTGATAAAAAAATGATTCCATCATCGCACTTGACCGTGGTTCCCCCTTGTAATTTGTCGCTGATTTCTTTTACCTTTTTGTTCGGAATTGCCTCTGATTCTGTGTGGTACCATACGTTTACAGTGCTGGCGGCGGCCGCGCCTGTCCACCAGTTTGCTATAATCGGCTCATATGTGATAAAAGGGAAAGTGGCGTCCTCCGGCACCCTGTTAGACGGATATGCAGTTATGCCGAAGGATGACCAGAATTGATACAGTGCCGCCGTTGGGGTCATGACGTTAACTCCCACTTTTCCGCCATGACCTGTGCTATGTCTAAATTGGACGATACAGGGGTTTCTTTTTCTCCTGCATTTGATGTAACTCTAAAAATTTTTCCGTCTTTTGTTTTTAATACATCATGATAGCTCAGCTTTACTGTTTTAGCTGTAGTGATTGTATATGTTGCTGTTACACCCTCTTTTTCTGCCACTCTGGCAGACATGGAGGTATCTCGGACTATTGCCGCCTGTATTTTAGCGCCCTCGACCCATTCGGTGATAAATCCACCCTCGCCGTCAGAAGTGCGCTTTTTATCCATGAGTATACAATCCTGTAAAAATTCATTGATTAAACTCATGCCATTTTCCTCCATGGGTTTAGGCGCGCCCTAAAGGCATCTTGCCATGTGTAGGTCTCGCCCTTGCTATTTGTTGCTCTGCTGTACGAATAGCCGCCAAATGACTCCGACTGATACGCTCCTAAATTGCCGTTTTTCGCTTGCCACTCGCTGATTTCGTCCACCAGTGACAAAAACGGTTTAGGGATAGCCAGTGGAACCACTACACCGTCAAATGTCTCCTCCTGTAACGGGGCAGTATCGCCTTTGTGATACTGATAAACCCCGTCATTAAAAATAGAGCCGCTTATCAAATAATACTGCCCGTTCTGTAGTGGGAGGCGAATCGCAGTGTCAAAATAACGTAGGTCTTTGGTGTCTGCCGTTGCATCTATATGCGTGTCAAAAATCCATTCCCCGATTGTTATTTTTCCTGTGATCGCCGCCCCCTTGACCGGGAAGAAATTGTGAATGTGATTCATGATTTCATAAAGCACTCAATCAACCCCTTTTATTTTCCACTTAAACTTGATACTTCCGGGATAGTTTCTGTAGTTCCAACGGTAACTACACAAACACCGTCAAGGTATTCTGCCCACAGTTTCATGCCCATAATGGCGTATGTTTCGCCTGTGGCGTTTGTGTAGTTTCCGCCTGCGTGGAATCCAATCAGATTTGTCTCACCGGATGTCGTGTAGTCCAGCCCAAGCTTTTTGAAATCGCTGTCGCCGGGATCGATATAATATAAATCAATATTTTCCACCGGTGTTGCAATGACGGTTTTTGCCGGAATATAGTCGTCAGGGAGAAGGAACAGTGTGGAGAAGCCGAAGAAATTTTTGATATACTGTAAACCAAACATTGTCTGCACAGTAATCTCTTTATCACCTAACCAGTCGTAAAAATCCATTACGTTTGCAAATCCTACGACTTCGGTTACATTTCTGTTCATTCCTGCGAATTTATTAAGTACAGCACCTTTTGCGATTGCAAGTGCTTTCTGCCATTTCTTCTGTGTTCCTTTTAATGTTCCGGTTTTTAAAAATGTGTAAAAATCCTTTAAAACCTTGTTCTGCAGCTCAACCATAAAGGCATCATCTGTTTTTTCAATCGCAACGGTTGCGCCCCATTTTGCCACAGACTCAAGAGTTAAAGATTTAGCGTATTTTTCTACGACAATATCTTCTCTCTTACTTTCCACAACTTTAAACTGCGTAAAAGGGATTGCCTCTCCCTCGCCCACACTTGCGCCGCCCTGTAAAGCTTCATCTTTCATCTGCGCTTCGTAGGTTACTAAGCTAGTGCCCGGCTCTTTTCTAATAGGTCTAACGATTCCCAAGATGGTTCTTAATGCATCCCAGTTTTTTTCAAATCTTGTTACAAAATCAATTTCTCTCGCTTTGAGGGTGCTATCTGTATTTAATACAGTGCTAGTAGTTACTCCTGGCATTGTTTACTCCTTTCAAAATCCAAAAAGTTCGTGATTTTCCGCAATCGCTTTCTGACGTTCGCCTGCATCTTTAATTTCCATGATTTCTTTCTTGGTCATTTTCCCCGGTTCTCCTCCCGGTGGATTTGATACATTAGCGCCCTGAGTCGTTTCAGTTGTGATGTAGTCGGCATACGCTTCTTTGATGCCTTTTTCTACTTCTGCTGCATTCTCAAATTTGCCGTCAGTTCCGATTTTTAAATTATCAATAGTTTCTTTTGATGCTTTTAGTGCAAGGTTAATTACTTTACTGGACACGCCGGAATCTTCAAGCATCTTTTTGTATGCAGTTTCTTTTGCATTGTAGGATGCTTTTTTGTCCTGTTCGGCTTTGTAGTTCTCAAAACCTGCGTGTTCTTTCTCGTACTTGCCTTTCCAATCATCTTTCTCGTAGTCCTCCAATTTCTTCCGGAGTTCTGGGACTTTCTCTGCGTCTTCTTTGTATTTAGTGATCTCGCCTTTTAAACCTGTAACGGTTGCAGAATGTTCTTCGATGATTGCGGAAATCTGTTCGTCTGTAAGTGTCATGCTCTTTAAAAAAGCTCTTGTTAATGCCATTTGATTGCTCCTTTTCTTTGAGGGATTTCTTTCCCTAAATGACTTTATATGTAAATCACATTACTTCGTGATTACTTGCTAAATAATTTTGCAGCTTTAAGGGATTTTGTCCCAAACTTGCCGTCAATTTTTAATTTACATTTCGATTGGAAAATGCTAACCGCATCTTCCGTCTTTTCGCCGTATTTGCCGTCAATTTCTAATTTTGAGCCGATAGCCCAGTTTAAAAACTTCTGCAATTTCTCAATTTCTTCCCTTGCGTTTTTTAACACTGTAATGCCATCTAAAAACGTGTAATAGCCTCGTGGTGGCAATTTAGGGAATTTCCCGGTGTATTTAACCTTTTTGGCCGTTTCTTCCTTTTGTGCCGCCGCTGGAAAGTCGTGATATAAAATATTTAAATCAAACTTGCCGCCGTTGCCGGTTGAAACCTTGGTCGGAAATACACCAGAGCTGGTATACTGCCACGCCATAAGGTCATCTACGTTTGCAGGTTTATAAGATTTGTTTGGTGTCGCTTTAAACGCCATGCGGTTATAGCCTTTGTAATAACGTGCAATCCACCAGTTTTTACACTTAACTTTGTTTTTATCAATATGCTCCGAAAAGTATGATTTGCCAGTGTAAACGCCGAATTTATACCCTCTTGACTCAACGACAGTCTGTGCCGCGTTGATGATTGATGCAATCATGCCTTTTGTCAGCTTAGCCTGCACTTTGTCCTCGATATCAAACCAGACGCCGTATTTAAAATGCTTTTTGCTGATCTTGTCGAGAATGTCACACACAAGCTCCATGTCCGACTTAGCTTTTGCCGTTGTGGTTGCGTATGTGTAGTTGTATACGCCCCATGGGATGTCCAACTCCTCGCATTTTTTGTAGTTTGCCTCAAACTTCTTGTCTTTGCCTAAATCTTTGCGGATAATCTTAATGATTGCACCATCGCAACCGTATTTCTTTACTTTCTTCCAGTCGATTGTGCCGTTGTATACTGACACGTCAATAATTTTCTTCTGCGCCATTTTCTCATCCTTTCCATCTCAGCACATATAAAATCTTCTGATTTCCGTTGATGATCCTATGCATCTTTTTATATGTTCCGCCTGCTTTTCCTGTGTTAGTGCTAGCCTTTCCGGCATCCCACCAGACCATTTTATTACTCTCGTTTATTCCTGCAAAAATATTGGTATGTAGGCGGTAAAAGCAAATGTCGCCGGGCTTTAATTTGCTTTTATAATCCCGGGGTAATTTATTTACTTTTATCAATCTATATCGTTTTGATATAGCCGCTTTTGTTCCTGCGCCCTTATAGACAACTGTTCCGTTCCTGTTGCAATAAAACAGTTGCCCCGGTTTGAGGATGCCTAATTGCTGTAGGCAATAGCATACAAATGACGCACAGTTGCTTACCTTTTTCTTCTTTGCGCCTGCCCAGCTATTCGCCACGCCCTGAGAGTATTTAAATTTTTTATCAGTAAAATACTCTGCCGTTTCTCTTGCCTTGACGAGCAAAGACAATCTGTTCATTATCCCATCGCTCCTTTTAATTCGTCTGCAATGATTGCTGTGTATTCTTTTGCGTAATTTGCCGCCGCTGGTTTTAAATACGGCTGCGCCCTCTGACCGTTTGTGATATGCCACCGTCCTTTATCATCCTGATAAGTCCATGGAGTCTTTCGCCCTCCCTTGTAATACACGCCAGTTCCCAGTTCCACATAGGCGGCATATTCTTCGTTACTGCCTATTGTCTCTGTGAGATTCTCTAAGTCGGTCTGGTGCGTAATACTGTTTCTCAATGCGCCCGTATCGACTGGGCAAAGGTCTTTTGCGTGCCCCTCTGCGGCGGCTCCTGCCTGCTCTAATGCTCTTGCAAGTGCCATCGTGGTCTTGAGTATTACTTCGTCTACATGGCTTACAACATCAATATCCGCCATTATATTCGCCCCCTTTGCGTTGCTAACCATTCGTAGTAGGTCATGTCTTCTACGACTTCGTTTCTGCCTGTTTCTGGGTTTCTGACACGTATCATTCGCGGTTGTGCCAGTTCGGTAGGCAGTGCAGTTCGTTGCGTGCATCGACAGTTATAAACTTCTGCCGGGATTCCACTTGGGTCCCCTGGGTACATGAGACCGTTGGAGTAAGCCATGTTAAACGGTACTTCCTCACCGTCTAATGCTCTGTGACTGTCTCGGGTCCTCAAGTCCTTTGTCGCTGTCCAATGCTTAACTACATCAATTCCCATCTGGTAGGCTTCCTCGTATGCCGCCTGCCTGCCCCCGTTCTGCGCCCCTGTGAACGCTGTGCGGGCGTTTCTAATTGCGGCAGTATGATTCATACCTGTAACGTCTTGGAATCGCCCTGCGAGCTTTCCTATGCTGTCACCTTGTAAAATTCCTTGCAGTAGCGCATTTTGCAATTTCTTCTTGTTCCAATGCACGTCCTTGCTTTTTAGCACTCTCCTAGGTGGGAGAATCTTTTGTTTTCTGACCGTCAGCCGCTTAACTGTATGCTCATCAACCAAATTAAAAGCAATATCTCCAATCTCTTTTATCTGTCTGTCAGGTACAAGAGATTTAATCATGTATGCCTCGAAGTTATGATTTAGGGCGATGATAAGAGGGGTCTTCTCGTTGATGTACGCCGCGGCAATCTGGTTTGATTCTGTCAGTCGCCGTGCCATGTCCTCGCGGAGTGCCTCCCACCTCTGCCCTCTGCCATACTGATTCATTAGCCATGCTTCAAATTCTTTCTTGGTGTACTTTCCTGCCTGGTATGCCGCGTATTCTTTAGCGTATCGCCTGGAAAACTGTTTAAAATAGTTTCTCGCTTTGCCGTCAAGCTCTTTTTCAGCCTGCTTATATACGTCTGTCAGCCGTTTTTCTAACTTTTGTAACTCCTGCTCTGTCCACTTGTCTGATGGATACATAGTTATTCATCCCCTTCCGGGTTATCTTCCGGCGTATCTGGTTCAGGTGGTTCTGTGTAGCGGCTATATGATTCTTTGTCTAATTTTGCAAGGATGTCCGGCACTTCTTCCGGTGCAACAAACGGTAATTTTTTCAGGATGGTTTCTTCGTCCAAATAATTAGCTGCCTCGAGAATCATATCTGTACGCTCTTTCTCGTTGCTGATTCTGTTCCGCTTAAATTGTGGTTCGTCATCAATCCCCGCAAGCTCCAGAATCTTCTCGATCGCATCGCCTATGAAGTACTCAAAATCATCTGCATTGTCGTCTAGCGGCTGGTATGCCGCGTCTATATGGTCATTTGTTGCTCCGGCGGCTATGGCGTGTACATCCAACGCCCCGAAGTCCTCATAAATTTCTGACCGCATCTGCGTGAGAAACTCTTTTCTGGCGGTATATGGTGGCTCTTGCGTGTATGCCTGTACCTGCCCTTCCTCAGCCTTTGCGATGTGTTGAAACTTGAGCCGGTCTCTAAATTCCGCCAGCTCATCGTCTGTCATGCCGTCAGCGTTAGAGATAAGCCAATACATCTGCGCACAGTCGTCTAGATCATTGGCAAAACCACTTTGTACTGCGTCATATGCATCAATCTTTGACTGCATCCCTCTCAGAGTGCTTATATGTCGTTTATTCCCAAACATCGGCACGATAGGGAGACTACTATAATTTTCTTCTCCGATAATTTCGGGCTCCAGATTGTTCGCAACCTCAATCCTCTGCCTATACGCCCGTTTGGGAGCGGTCTCTTTTAATTCTCCAAATTTGCTTTCTGCGCTGTAGGTTGTATAGCCATCTATTTCGTATAGCACAACCTTAAACGGCTTCTGTTCGTCCAGTTGCCAGAATCTTATGCCTGCCATCAATGCCCCTGTGTCCTCATCCCACATCGGGGCGAACTGTGTGAGGGGAAATTCATGCACGTGGTCCACATTCCAAAAAAGGAAAGATTGACCGTGAATCAATGCGTTGTAAGCCGCCTCCTTAATCCGTCTGTCGAATTGTTTGCCTAGCTTGTCTTTTTTAATGCTCATATCGTTAAAAAAGACGCCGTTTCCTAGGCTGTACGAACAGCGTTGTGTATTTAATTTGTGAAAGAAATTAGAGCATATCTGTGCGTTAGACGAAAAATTATCTATCTTTTTTTGACCTAATAGAGTGTAATAGATGCGCTGGAACTGTAAAATAGTCTCATTTTCCTGTGCGTCATACTTGTCCGCTTTTAACGCCTCTTTATATGCCCCTGTGCTCTCATGGAATTTTATAAACTGATTTATAAATTGCCCTTTGTCTTTTGCGGCAACAAAATCTTGATATGATAGATACATTGTTATCACCCTAGAATTGATTTGTATTGTCTTGATTGACTGCGCTTGACGAGTTTTTTTGTTTTTACAAAATACCTGATAGCGTCCATTGCGTGGTCTGACTGTTTTATAACTACATCCCTGCCTTTGTCGGCCGCCGCTGGGTCCCATGCGTAGATACCAAACTCCTCGATCGTGTGTGTGCAAGACGGGTCAAACGATAATTTGTCTTGTGTCAACATCGTCTCAACGTCTGCTATCCCATCGTTAACAGTGTTATCTGCTTTTTTGACTTTATGCCCTTTGCTACGTAACTCCACGATGAGAGCGGTGGCGGATGGGTCAACGATCACTAAATCATCTTTCTGCCCGCTTAGCGTGTCCTCTAGTCCTTTTACTAGCGCACTGACTGTCTTCATGCGGTTGTTCTCCCTGCCTGAATAGTAGTACTCTTTTATGCAGTGCCAGTTGCCGGTATCTACTCTTTTCTGCCAGATCAAGAAGACGGTAGGGTTCTGCATACCAAAATCACTGCTCACAATTATCTCTCCGCTGGTCTTTGCCTTACAGACGTGCCTTTGCTCTGAAAACATATCGTACACAGGCCCTTCTGCCACTGCCCATTTGCCCAGTATGTAGCGTTGGTACCTGTGCGTCCCTGAGTACTCTTTTATCAACTCGTCCACTACCGCCGGAGGCAGGCAGCCATCATGTATGTTGTACGCCTGTTGGAATATATCGGCATCGGAATCTATAAATCCTTTAAACCAGTGCTTTGGCCCCGCCGGGTTGCACGTACCGTCAAAGTGACTGTGTGACGTTCTGAGACGAGATTTTAACATCTCAAACACTTCTTGATTCCACGTCGTCACCTCGTCGCCATAAGCATACTCAATTGTCGCTCCCTGTATCCTTGCAACGTGCTTCTTGTTATCGGCACCTAATGCATATACTTTTTTGCCAAATAGCTGTACTGTGTTGTCACTGCGTATTTCGCCAACTAACTCCTCACCCCATATCTCTCTCATAGGGTCAAGTATGTTTCGCTGTAACGTGCCTCTGGTGTTTCCCAGCATCACAGCAAGCCCCAGTCCTTTTAGATGTGTCAGGCGTTGAGGAATTACGACTGCGTAGTCAACAAAGGATTTCCCGGAGCCTGTCGCCCCGGTCTTTACGTTCCAACGGCGGTTACAGCCTTGCAGGTATTCTGCCTGTTTGCTAGTCAATGGCACTATCGACACCCCCAAGGATTTCAATAGCTTTCGCCAGTGCTTTATCACTTGCACTCTCTGACTGTGGCTTATCACGCCATTGTTCTGGTTTTCTGTTCTTTAGCCAGAATATTTGTGCTGTCGTATCTGGCGCAACGTGCTTCTTTGTTACTTTTCGCTCCGTCATTACTCCGCCTTCGTACTTTTCACTCGTCTCCTCGTAGCTATACCCCAGTGCCCGTTGTAATAGGCTTTTTTCCACCTGCCTGTCCACAACATCTTTCCCCTTTTTTAAGGCATCGGCTAAAATTGGGAATTTTTTCTTCCATGTATACAAGGTATCTGGATTAATACCGATGTTTGCCGCGATCTCTTTGTCTGTGCATCCATCTCGTGCCCATCCCTCTATCTTAAGCAACCCTTCTTGGGTCAGCCACTCCTGGTATTTACTTATCCCATTTTGGGGTCACCTCCTAAATACAACCATAACCCCGTAATGGATTGTTTACGGGGTTATATGAAAGGAAAGAAAATATGAAAAAAATCGTTTACATCAGTTGCATAATGCAACCAAATACAAGCATAAGGAATTGCACCTTAACAGCCGCCGGGGTAAGACTAATAAGCGGCTGGTCTCTAAACACTTGTAGACCCCGCAACCTGTATGGGACACAAGGCACCGTGGGATAGGTGTCTTATGTACTCTCTTTTACGCGGGTGAGAGTTTACACTTTTACCACAAAAAGATAGAGGAGGTTATGTCTCACAAAAAGTTACCAGTACTCGTCCGTACAAGTGTATTGTACGACATCTTTTAAGCCATGTTAGACAAACATAAAAAAGAGAGGGAGATAATTCTCCCTCTCTAATATCCCGCATATTTCCCAGCCAAATTGGCGAAAGCACTAAGCCATCTGCGTATAGTCATTTCTGCATATCCAAGCTTATCCGCCGCCCCTGCTATCGTGTATCTGTCCTCAAAATATACCAGCTGTACAGCTTTCATTCTGTCCTCACCGTTGTCCATGCCCTCTGTCTGCCTTATCGCCTTGTTAATAGCGTACATCCATAGGGCTGACTGAGCTGTATTTTCCGCAATTAACTTATCTGGGTACTTTTTTACTTGCTTGACTGCGTGCCCATACCAGTCGTGTTTGGGATTGCTCAATTTTCTTACCTCCGCGTAATCATCGCTAATATCATCATTACTGCTGCATAAATCTTATCTTCTTTTTCTTCTGCCGCCATCCATTCCAACAAAGCAATCGCTGCCCATATTATGGCTATCACGTTACTTATCACGTTATTTACTGTACTCATATTAGCTCTCCTATCTCAGTATTATACTTAATGCTTGTTTTATCCATCTTTTTCGCCTAATTTTTCTGCAATGGCTCTTATTACATTTACAGTTACGCCGTTTCCTGCTTGCTTATATAATTGACTATCAGAATTAACAAACTCTGCTTTTTTAAAATAGTCATCTGTCCAACCTTGCAGCCTAAAGCATTCTTTCGGTGTCAGCCTTCTAATAGCTATGTAGCATTGGTATTTTTCGTACCAGACTGCATATACGGTCAACTCTTCTGAAACTTGCACAAAAATCCCTTGATTGCAACTGGTATCTAATATATTTGCAATATCACGTCCAACTCGCCCTCTTCTTGTTTTACTTCCTGGAACTGATAAATTCACGCTATCAATGCCTACTCTACACTCGGAATAGCCTTGCTTTGTTGCTTCGACTACTTTTCTGCCCTGCGGATCAATAACTCCAATCGGTTCGATCGCCACTCCGTGTCTACCCTGTCCAGTAAGTGTAAACATCGGCTCACCGTCTTCTTTGAACCTTCTTCCGTTCTGACGTTTCTCTGCCCTGTCTGGTGTTAAGACTGGAATTGCAATACCACTATTTTGCGCTTTATACGTTCCGCATCCTTTTTGGTATCTCGCTTGCAAGCATCTGGCAATGCTAGTTGTTTCTGTTCCACTGTTGCACAAATCTATAAAACACGGCAATGCTACATGATGCCCTCGCCCACCACCTTGACCAGTATCAAGAGTTTCTGTAATTCCATCAGGTGCAAATACCTGCGTATTTTTTCTGTATCCGTCTTTGTGATCAATTATTTGAATACTATTTTCTCCGTCTGTTCTTTCGACAGGAAATACTTTTGCGGTACTTCTCCCTCTAAGATGTCCGATAATGAAGCACCTTTCTCTGTTCTGTGGCACTCCAAAATCTTTGGAGTTGAGCACCTGCCATTCTGCATCATACCCCCTCTGCTCCATTTCAATGAGCAGTCTGGCGAAATCCCATCCTCCATTAACACTAAGCAAATTCTTAACGTTCTCAACGAAAAGGTAAGTGGGTCTATTTTCTTCTTCGAGTTGTCCGATAATGTACATAACTCTAAAAAACAAGCTTGAACGGTTCCCTTGAAATCCAAGCTGTTTTCCTGCAACTGAGATGTCTTGGCACGGGAATCCGAAACACCAGCAATCTGCTCTTGGAATGTCTCCGGCATATACTCTTCTAATGTCATTTGCGTACCACTCTCCATTTCTGTATTCCTCCTTTAGTATTTCTTTTTGTCGCTGTTTCAACGGCATTTTATTTAAACGTTCTCTTTGCTCTAATGTAAGCAGGTGCATTGATGTGTAACTTGCGGTTGCAAATTTATCAAATTCGCAAAACCCGACGCATTCATGCCCCGCTAATTCCATGCCTCTGCGGAACCCTCCGATTCCGGCAAACAAATCAATAAACTTCATTTTCTCTCCTCTTAAATATGCTCATGCGGTTCGACCGGTTCCCAGTGTTTTTCAGCCTCCTGCTCAATCAATCGGTTATACTGCTCCACAAATTCGTCCTCGCTTATTTCACCCTGCATGAATTTTTCTGATATGATCATGTAGGTGTCTGGTTTTGTTGCGCCATCATCTTTGCAAGATACCATTTCTTCATCTCTTTCTCTTTTTCTATCTGCATTTCGGTAAGTTCTATTTCATTATCCACCGCCTTGACTGCATTTACAACATACCTCTGTTCTTCCTCCTTTTCGTGCCAGTCAAGTACGAAATGTTTTAATGTTTCAAATTGTAAATTAATTGTTGTCCGGTATTTTCGCAAAAACTCAGGAAACTTATTGCAGATAGCAATGTGCAAGTAATCCGCGCAAATTCCTTCGTTTGGTTCAAACACTGCGTATCTTGTATCCAGTGTATTGTCATTTTTTAATTGGCCTACATACTCATCCGCAGCACTTAATTTTACATAGCAACTCCCTGCCGTATATATTTTTCCAGCCACCGCACGTTCTACTTTGCATATCTCAAAAATATTGACTTTTTTACATTGCATTTTCATAATCCTCTAATGTCATTTGCCTGAAAGTATTTCTTGTATTCTGCGGCTTCAGCAATTTTCTATGTTCTTTCATAACGTTCATATCCCCCTTGCTACCTACCAGTTCCCCCAGCATTTCGTACAGTTCTTTTCTAGTTTTCCTCTCTTCATTTTCAATTTTTTGCAGTTCTTTAAGAATCGCTTCCGCGTCTGGTAGAGGCTCTGGTTCAAACATATCTACATATCTTGGGATATTTAGATTGTAATCATTATATTTTATTTCCTGATAAGATGCTACGTAAGCATATTTTTCTGCATCTTTACGTGTAAAAAAAGCATCGGCGACATCTCTTATCTGCTCCTGCGACATGTCGTTTTGTGCTGATTTCTTTTCAAATCGTCTTGATGCGTCAATGAAAAGAATATCTGGGGAATTTTTTTCTAAAATTAGTAAAAATACTGGGATTGCTGTATTTAAAAATAACTTATCCGGTAATCCAATTACAGCACTAATCCAGTGCTCTTTAACAAGCCATTCTCTAATTTTTCCTTCTGCCGCTCCTCGAAAAAGGACACCATGCGGAAGTATCGCAATCAGTCGTCCATCATCTTTTAAATGTTGTACACCGCGCAGTATAAATCCGTAATCGGCTTTGCTTTTCGGAATTTTATGTCCCATGATTGGCATCTCGTCCGCTTCTGGGAATTTCATAGAGTATGGTGGATTCATAATTACATTATCAAAGCATCCCATTTCTTCCGGTTCTACTTGTTTTGGGATACTTATATCATTATTTTTTTCTAAATGATATGTTTGCATTATATTTCCCCGTAAACAATCCGCCCGGCTAATACTTCCTTCCAATCCATCAATGCAGGCATCTAGTAAGGCAAATGGAATCGTACGCTCACTAAATTCCTGTTCGCATATTTTTATGCCATGCTCTTTTGCGGCTGCCTTGCTTAATGCTCCCGTTCCAGAGCACATATCCAGTACACTGCCCGGCTTCATCATTTTTGCGACCATGGCGCAGATGCAATCCGGTGTAAAATCCTGTTTTAAAGTTTTTCTGTCTCCCTGCTCTTGCTGGAATATATCCCGGATGTCATCGTGCGTACTTTTTTTCACTAGCCTTATGATACTTTCTGCATTATCAGACAGTAATGCATCCATAATTGCATCTGGAAGCTTATATGATTCGGATACATGAAATATATCAAGTAAGGTTCTCTTCGAGTCCATAAAACCACTCCTTTCTTGCACGTTTCAATTTATCTATTCCCCCTTATTCTTCCGCACGCTTTCGTCCACTCCCTCGCAAATCTCTTTTCCGCCAAGTCGCTTGGGAAAAACTTTGTTTTTTTATTTTTGTATCCTCTGTTTCTCAACTCCCTTTCTACGGCTTCAATTTTCCCCCTCGATTTGGGTGTTTTGCGTAGTTCGGTCATTGCTTCCCTTAACTCTTGTTCTGTGCATCCCATCAGAAATGCGGCTCGGTCAAGGCTTGGTATTTCATATAATTTTTTCGCTACTTTGTTTTGTATTTTATCAAAGTCTTCATCTTTTAGCCCGTATGGCATTTTTACTCCTCCTGATTCGTACCCTGCTTACAAAGCTTTTCTACTCTTGCTGTTTAAGTGTCCACTCACACGGTAAGACCACATCCTGACCATTCTTTGTAAAAAACGCAGCCTTCGCAAGTTTGATGAGATTCACAATATTTCCTAAGTATTTCCTCAGACTTTCGTGCTTCTTCATCCTCAGACTTTCGTGCTTCTTCATCGGAAGCATCCATTAATCCTCGCTCCCTATAAGCTTGTAATTCTTTTAACGCTGCGGCGATTTCGGCAAGTTCAAGACCTGTGAACCCTCCGTTTTCTTTAAGCTGTTTTAATTCCGTAGGAGTACCGATATCTTCATATTCGGCAAGCTTTTTTAGTACAGTTCTCACGTCCTCTGTTGTCATTTCTGCTGAAGTTGTATCATCATATTTTCCTTTTGTATAAACAACTGTTTTAGTCAAAACCCTTGTTAATCTCTCCATCTATTTTCTTTCCTTTCCCCTCCGGAATAAATCCGGAGGAATCAATGGCATATAGCTCCTCATGGAACCGTTAACGTGTTGCTGTAATGTGTATCTATCCTTAACCCCGGAGGGTGTCCAGCTTTAATATCTTACCCAGTCAAACGGCAATTTATTTACTAGCAGGCAAGCCGCGCCCTCCTTTCCTACCGCAAAAAGGCAATTTCGGCAATATTTATGCTCGTTGCAGTACTTCTTGAGTATTTTCGCCGCTTTTCTTGCTTCTGAGTCTCCTGTTTTTTTCATTACGCCACCTCCCTGATCGTGATGCCATACCGTTCAAGCATCAGCTTTCTCTTGATGATGTATTCCGGATTTTTTCTTGTGCGCGGGGATTTTACGTCCTCAACAACAATTTTCCCCTCCTTGTCTGTGTAGCGGAAATCTGCTGTATATGATACAGGGCGTTCTGTGGTGCCATCCTCTCGTTTCTGGCTGCCTACAAGTATGTATCTAGCCTGCCGCTCTAATCCTGTAATTTCCCCCGCTTCTTGCATTGCCGCCAGTTCTAAATATCGATGCATTTCTCTCTTGCTGTCAAACTTCCCGGCTGTCGTAAAAATCTTTTTATTTCTAAATTTGTTCACAGGTAATTCCTCCCAAATGTTTTGATAAATTCTTCTCTCGTTCCGTTGTTCTCCTCCCAATACTTCTGCGCCAGCTCTTTGAGGTACCTGTCTAGCGGTCCGTTGGGATTGCGGTGCACTGCCTCGCCACCATTGGTATGATGATTCAAACACAAATACACTGTAAAACCATACTTTTCGGCTTGTTTTCTGTTGCTACTGCCATATAAGACATGATGCCTATGTAAATTTTGGGTTGTTTTGCAGAAGAAGCACTCTTTTTTTGTTTGTAGTACGCTATTCATTTTTCTTCTTCCTTTCTCGGCTTCCATTTTCCTAGTATTTGTTCCAGTTCTCTTGGTGTTAGCGTTTCAATTCCTAAATCTTCTGCTTCCTGTATCGTGCCTTTGATTAACTCACTCATTTCCCGGCTGTCGTAGGTGTGCGAACCTCGCATGAGTCTGTAAAACACTACCTCTTTGCCTTTTTCTAGCCGCCGTCCTATCGCAACTGTGTGAACGTCCTCTTTTTTGTACATGATGTCGGTTGGGACATTGGTTTTTAAAACTGCTATGTCCCCTTTTATCAGCTCCGGCTGTCCATATCTGCCTATCATCAAATTTTTGGCTTCCGCCTTGCTCGTGCCAACTTTCTCCGCTATTTTGGTGACCAGGACGTGGAAATAGGCGTTTGCTGACAAGCTTCTTTTCTTGCGGAACGGTTTAATTATTACGGACAGCTTTTCCAGCTTTTTCAGTTCGTCCACGCCCTTTATAAACCGCTCCGCCTCATTAATTTCCAGAGTAACTGTTATCTTTTTGCTAAAATAATCCAATGCTAAGTTTTTTATTTTTCCAGTTAAGTCCATGCTATTTCAGTCCTAATTCCTTCATGGCTTCGGCATATTGTTGTTGTGTCGTCTGATACAATGATTTTAAACCTCTTTGACTTGCCCATTCTTTGATCTGGGCTTCCGTCATTCCTTTTTTTTGCATCAGATCATAGAGCCGTTTTGCCTCTTTCTCTGTGATAACCTCGTTGCGTTTATATTCGTCTGTATCCGCGTCTTTCGAGTCGTCCAGAAGAAACAAGCTATTTAAGGCGTATTTTCTCGCATAGCTCGATGCTGAGCCGGTAACTTGTGCTGCATCCATCTTTTTTTTGCTTTCTTCTTCTCTGGCGTATGCTGTAGTGCAAAAACTGCCCTCACTTTCTATGTCTTTTAAAATTGCTGTCGCCTTTATGTAAAATCGGTTGCCCAGCATAATAACTTCGTCGTTTACGGCTAATATTAAGCCTTCCCTATCCAATAAAGGCTTTACTGCCTCGTAGATGTCCTCTAAGCTCCTGTAACTATAGCCGCCATAATCACTGTATTTACTCTTGGGCACCTTTAATTCTGCTTGAATTTTTTGTAACTTTGTGTAAACATCTCCCATTTTTCTTACCTCACGATCACACTCTTTGAGGTCTCAAGATGTGCCCCTGCAACCTCTTTCCCGGCTTTAATCGCCTTCTTAATCGCTGTCTTGTCCGCCTGTGGCTCTGGAATCCTGATGTATTCCTCTGACAGACTGCCTAAATCGTCAATAGTCACAGACTCGTTGCTCTTGTAGAATACGCTTACTCTTGCCGTTTTGAGCTTTTCTCCGTCAAGAGCATGGGACAGATAGTCCTTGCACCTCTGTGCGGCGTTCTCGCAACTTCTACGGCGTTTCGCAAGTTTTTCTTCCTCCTCTTTGATTGCCTTTGCTTCTGCGGCATAATTCTTTACCGCCAACGCGATTCCCTCCACCTTTTTGTCTCTCTCAATGTTAAGGGGCTCAAGTTTTTCAAGGTCAATAATTTCTCCTGTCTCCTCGTCTACGCAATCCATAATTGCACTGTCAATCTCATATAGTGTCATTGTTCTTCCTCCTCATATCTCTCGTATTCGTTGTAGTTTGCTGCACCTCGTTTGATTGCTTTGTGTGCTGTTCTGCACTCATATTCCGCCTCAAGGTGCTGTGCCTTTAAGTACTCTCTAGCCGGGTCAAATCCTCGTTCCATTTCCTGTCCCCCATGCCTCTTTAATAGCCTTGCTCAGTTCGTTGTAACCTCTGGCGTATGCCTCTATCTTTTTCATGTCGTTGCTTCTTTCAACGCCCAGTCTAAACAATTCAAGCAGTCCCTGTGTCACTTCTTTGTCTTTGACAGTGATCGTGACTTCTGCCGGGATTACTCCTTTCCCTGTCACTTCGTTGTCGTATTCCTTTGCCGGAAATCCGGTTACATTAATCATCGTATCCATAACTTAGCCTCTCTTTCTTTCCTGCTATCCAATCCCCTAACGCTCCCTCGCACTGTTCCGGGGTATAATTTTTATTATCCTGTTCTAACCGTCCAACTATTTCTCCCAGTGTGGGTAGTTCTGGTACTGTTTCTTTTCGCTCTATCGCTCCCGCCGCCCGTATCATTTCTCGGAGTTTCGGTGGGTACTTGTCTATCTCCTTTTGTGCTTCTAACGCCGCTCTGTAGCTTCTGAGAAAGTTTGACTGTATGACCGTCTGCATGGTCGCCATATCGACTTGACTCCAATTACGGAGCGTTTCCGGCGTTCCTACCGCCTTCTGCAAAACCTTTGGGAGTCTGTCAAAGTTTTTCTGGTAGCTGTATCCGCCTTCTATCCACTCGCCATTTGTACACGCCTTTGCCACTGTCGCCCACGCTTCCTGCTCGCTCAGGTAGCTGCTTTCTGCCTTAAGCTTACTGGCACACTCTAAAATGTCTGCCGGTGTCGGCGGAAACTTGCCTGTTGTCATGTACATCTGTGCCGCCACGCTTATCGTCTGATAGTCGTTGTTCTTACCTACTAAGCGGTACCACATGTCTAACGCCTGTTCGTTGGGAACAAATCCCGGAGCCGTGTAAACGGTCTTTAATGCGGCTACAATTTTAGAAAACTCCGAAATCGTCATACATTCCGCCTCCCTCCTGTTCTTTCTGTGCTGCCCAGTGCTGTATATCTCCGTACAGTCGGTCGTTAATGTTCTTCGTGCTGTCGTTACCTGTTTTCAGCTCAAAGAATCCTAACCACTCCTTGTCCAATGACTGGTCTATGATTTTTTTCATCATTCCCAAATCTCCGCCGGACAGCTCGTGTAATTTTTTGAGTAAAGCTTTCAAAGCTCTGTCTGTCCTTACTGGCTTTCTGATTTTTTTACGCATGGCAAGGAATTCCAAAAACTTGCAGTTAAGTTCTTCGTCCTCGAAATACTGTTCTGGCTCCTTCGTGCGCACACTCTCTTTTATTCCTTTAGTACTTGATTCCTTAAGTATTTTATTATTTAAGTATTTTATTCCTTTAGTATTTAATTGCGTTGGATTTTCCTGTATGGGTTTTTCCTGTGTTGGTTTTTCCAATATAGGCTTTTCCTCTTTAGGTTCTTCCAATACAGGTTTTTCCTGTGTTGGCTTTTCGTAAATGTCGTAAACTGTACCGCTTACCTGTCCTTTTTCGTTTCTCTCACGAGTCACTCTCAGGTATCCGAATGTTTTTAACTCTTCTAATGCGGCTCTTACGCCGTCTACGCCGTCTTTATTTAGGTTTGCCAGACCTTTGACTGTAAAGTCCCAGTCTTCTGGCAAACTAAGCATAAGACTCAGTAAGCCTTTTGCTTTTAAAGACATACCCTTTTCTCTAAAATGATAATTCGACATAACGGTGTAGTCTGTCGTTTTATTTATTCTCATTATTGCCATACGTCTACCTCCTATCTTGACAAATTGCCAAGTCTTTTGTAAAATCTAGTTATGTTTTATTTGGCAAGAGCTTAATGGTAGGGCTCTTCCTTTTTTACCTCGTGTTCTACATCGTCTTTATCCGTGTAGAACACTTTGTCATACTCTACACCTTGTTGTCGTCCTAAGAGGGTGTAGAGTAATCTAATAACATACTCTTTTCTTGGAGGTTCATTCATTTTTTTTATTCACCCCCTAACATCACGAAGAAATTATAATTGCTATAATCTTTTCCGACGGTATGTGTTACCACACCAACCCAACTAGACGAGATCCAGATAATCAACGCTACTGACACGATGGTCAGTAAATTGTACATAACCTTCATTTTTTTACCCCCTATACCTCGAATCTCTGTTGACGGTTATACTCGTCAATCTTTAACTTTGTATTTGTTTTTGGTTCCCAGTGGTCTACATAGTCAATAGCTTCTTCGTACCGCTTGCGTGGGATGTTGTTTCGACTGTTAACTTTAAACCGGTCTTGTAAATCCCTGTTACACTCTGCGAATACAACTTTGCTGATGTATGCATAGGCTTCTGTATTCTTGCCGCCTAATGCATTGAGAACTGCTTTATTGACGTGCTGTCGCAAGGTTTGCTGTTGACCGTAGTCAATCACCATATTACTCTCAAGGTTTTTTATACGGTCTTCGTGGTCTCCGTAGCCTGTGGCGAGTAAACCTATCTGCTCTGCTATTGTTGCAGGCTTCTGATAACCACCTGTCTTTCTGATGGACGGGAGAACTTCATCTGTTACCCAATCACTAAATCGTTCCGCTTCTGGTTTATGGCTTCTGAAAATTAACTTGTAAACGCCGCTTTCAGTTAGAAAATTCTCGCCTGTATTGTGTAATTTCCTAAAGTGCATATCATGCACTTTAGAATTCGTAAGCTTTACAAGCTGTTTGTCATTGAAATTTCTCGTGCTACTTTTAACATCTGCAATTCCTAAAATTTCCGCTACATGCTTAGGATTAAAAAGTACTTGTCCATCAAATTCAAACACTTCCATGCCGTGTCCTTCAAAAATCATTAAATTTTCCATCTAGTCACCTTCCTTTTCTTGAAAGTTTAACATCGTTTAACTTTTAGGTGAAAAAAAATTCGCCATATTCTTCTAATGGAATGTGAAGAAGGTTTCCCCATTCAACCATATCATTTTGAGAAAAACCAACTTTTCCATTCATTTTTCTAGATACGGAAACATTACTTTTTTTCAAGGTTTCCGCAAATTTTTCCTGCGAGCCAAACTTCTCAACAATTCGCCCTCTTAATTTATTATATTTATATGGCATCTTTTAACCCTCCCTTCTTTTGTTGACATTTATAGTTTAACACCGTTTAACCAAAATGTCAACAAAAAAGTTTAAAATCATTTAACTTTTCTGTTGAAAGTTAAACCTTGTTATGTTATCATTAATATGTAGAAAGGAGGAAGAAATTTTGTGAAACACGAGGTTACCGCAAAAAGAATACGAGAAGCATTGTCCGACGCTAAATTGAAACCGCAAGAACTATTTTTATCCTGATAATCCGCAGAACTATCAGATTTCCCAGCTTTATCTTCCAATCGCACGAGATGGATATGTAGAGATTGAAAGCGGAAGCGGAAAGAAAAAAGTGCGGATCCATGAAATGCATATGGAGGAAGATGCAGGAAAGCTCGTTCACGATGAATGGGATGATACATCACTGGTTGATTATAACCGAAGCGGAGTTCCGCTGGTAGAGATTGTATCAGAGCCGGATATGCGTTCCGCTGAGGAAGTGATCGCATATCTTGAGAAACTCCGTATGATCGTACAGTATCTGGGAGCATCGGACTGCAAGCTGCAGGAAGGATCTATGCGTGCGGATGTAAACCTTTCTGTTCGGGAAGTTGGTTCGGATACATTTGGTACAAGAACGGAAATGAAAAACCTGAACTCCTTTAAAGCAATCGCTCATGCAATTGAGGGAGAGCGTCAGAGACAGATCGAGCTGCTGGAAGAAGGAAAAGCAGTGACCCAGGAGACAAGAAGATGGGATGATAATAAAGAACATTCCTATGCAATGCGTTCCAAAGAAGATGCACAGGATTACCGTTACTTCCCTGAACCGGATCTTGTTCCGATCGTGATCAGTGACGACTGGATCGAAAAAATCAGGGCACAGCAGCCGGAACTTCGGACAGAGAAGCTGGAGCGTTACAAAAAAGAATTTGACATCCCGGAATATGATGCAGAGATCATTACAGAATCCAAGCATATGGCAGATCTTTTTGAAGCGACGACTGCGATCTGCAATAAGCCGAAAAAAGTATCCAACTGGCTGATGGTAGAGACGATGCGTCTGATGAAGGAACACAGCATGGAAGCAGAAGATCTGAAGTTCTCACCGGTGAATCTGGCGAATCTGATCGAGCTTAATGATGCGGGTACAGTAAATAGTTCTGTGGCAAAAGAAGTATTTGAACAGATCTTCCTGAATGATATTGAGCCGGATGTATATGTAGAAGAGCATGGACTGAAGACAGTCAATGATGCAGATGCACTCAGAACGACGCTGGAGAAAGTCATTGCTGACAATCCACAGGCAGTCGCTGATTACAGAGGAGGAAAAGAAAAAGCACTCGGTGCATTGGTCGGACAGACGATGAAAGCCATGAAAGGAAAGGCAAATCCGGGAATGGTCAACAAAATGCTCCGGGAAATGCTGGGATAATAATTGAAAATAGTTTTTCATCATTTCTAATAATAAAGTAAGGTGTTTATGACCTGTCTCAGATAATCCGATGCATAGGATATCAGGTCATAAGCACCTTTATTAATATACCAGTCTAATCAAATCCCTTTCACTAAACGGATGCGAGACAGATCCGAATAGTTCCGAATCAGACAAAAAACAGTAAAAAAATGTGGGGGGGGTGACAAGATTTGAGAGGAAAAAAGAGATACAATAAAGTAGGATGTATCTTAATATAAATAAGATACTCACGAAAAAGGGAGGAAGGAGATAAGTTTCTATGATGAAAGGGAAACTAAAAAAAGCGGTTGCACTTGTGACAGCATTAAGCTGTGTGCAGATCTCACCGCTTGCAGTGACTGAAGTAGAAGCCGCACAGGATGCAGTCAGTGCTACGAAGAGTGGAAATATTGTGACCATTGGAAATGATAAGCTCAGCCGTGAGTTCAGTATTTCTGATGACAGGCTTTCCACGACAAAAATTGAGAACCTGCTTGGAAATTCAGTGTTCACACCGGGAGAAAATTCAGAAGAATTTGTGATTAAGACGCTGGATGAGACAAGTAACGGGGCAGTTTCATTGGAAGAATATACGACCAGTGAGGGAAATAGCAGTCAGATATTAGACGGGATTACCGATACAACAGGCAATTTCTGGTGTTCTAATTCGGATGATATGAAACTGGTAGTAAATTTTGGATCAGAAAAAGAAGTAAAAAAAGTGGTTTATACACCGCGTTATGATAATAGTGCGAAGTATAACTGTACCGGACGTCTGACCAAACTGAAGATCCAGTACTGGGATGGCAGTGCATGGCAGGATGCAACGGTTGGTGGAAATGCAGAAATTTCACTGACAACCGATGCAAATACAAAGCCGGATGCGATCGAGCTGGATGAAACAGTGACGACATCCAAGATCAAACTGGTTGGTATTGAGTCCTACCACTGGCAGGATGCAAACCGGAATAAGTTTATGAATGTCGGAGAACTGGATGTGCAGGATACAGCCGGAACAACTGTTCTTGACAAAGGTACACAGATTGCCGGAAAAGAAATCAAATCCAGTGAACTGACACTGAAATCGACTTCGATTGATGATACAACAGCAGTGATCAATGATGTTAATAAGACCGGTAAGATGATCACTTTTGAATTTGATCCGGTTGAGATGGGAACAGGCGAAGCCAATATTACAGAAAAGATTGTCATGTATGATGGAGATCATTTCATGCGTAAGTTCCTGGAGATTGACAGTGAAGATAAGGATGTCCGCATGGATTATATCGATGGCGAGCATCTGACAGTCACAGACAGCGATAAGACATGGACTGTTCCGAAGGGAGTCGGCGGTGTTGTAGAGATGAGCGAATATAAGGCAAATCTCGGACAGCCGATCTATATTGATGGAATGTTTGTGGGATCAGAATTCCCGGAAACTGATACACAGATTGAATCAGGTTTGGGACATGTACGCTACTATACAGGAAAGAATTTTACAGATTTTGAGAGAGACGGACAGCTGACTGAGGATGAAAAGTATATTTCCTGGCAGACCGTTGTTGGTGCAAGCCATAGTGACGGAAGTGATCAGGGAGTCATCCAAAGTGATTTTTATGATTATATCGACAGTATTGCAACTCCGTCAGATTTCCGTCTGCAGTACAACTCCTGGTTCGACAACATGATGAGAATTGATGATGATAATATCCTTTCCTCATTCATTGAAATCGAGAAGGAACTGACACAGACCGGAGTTCGCCCGATGGATTCCTATGTAGTGGATGATGGATGGAACAACTACAATAATACATCGGTTGTAGATTCCGTACGTTCCGGAACGACCCTGAATACAACAGGATTTTGGGAGTTCAACTCCAAATTCCCGAATGGACTGACGACATCCAGTTCCCTGGTAAATAAACTGGGATCTGATTTCGGTGTATGGATTGGACCAAGAGGAGGATACAACTTCTTCGGTTCTCTGGCAGATATCTTGACAAAGAGCGGAACAGGAAGTAAGTCCGGTGGTTCCATTGATGTTGCAGATGCAACTTATGTTCAGAAGTTTGAAGAAATGGCGATCAACTGGATGCATGACTATGGAGTAAACTACTGGAAGTGGGATGGATTTGCAGATGTTGCACAGTATAATGCATTCCCGTCAGGAGAAGGTGTTGTAGGATACAGTGAGGAACACCGCCATATGTATGGTGGACAGAATCAGATGTACCATGTGACAGACCTTTGGGAGAAATGGATCGTGCTGATGGAGAATGTCCGTCAGGCTGAGAAAGATTATAATATTAAGAACTTGTGGATCTCCCTGACCTGTTATGTAAACCCAAGTCCATGGTTCTTACAGTGGGCAAACTCTGTATGGTTACAGTGTGCAGGAGACCGTGGAGAGATCAGTAATGGTACACTGAATAATAAGATGGACAATATGCTGACTTACCGTGATGCGAACTACTATGAGTTTGTTCAGGTACACCAGTTTCAGTTCCCATTGGCAAATATTTATAATCACGATCCGATCTACGGAAGTGAAGGAACAGGAATCGTAGCTGACTCCATGACAGCAGAACAGTTCAAGAATTACCTGTATATGATGGGAACAAGAGGAACTGCATTCTGGGAGCTTTATTACTCTGATTCACTGCTGGACAAGGATAAATATCTTGTAAATGCAGAGTTCCTTGAGTGGGAGGAAGAAAATTTCTCCAAGCTGAAGAATGCGAAGATGATCGGTAGTCATCCATCCAGTGCAACAAGACTCAGCACTTACAGAAATGGTGGAATGAGCAGCGGTGAAGTACAGAATCCATATGGATTTGCATGCTTCGATGGAAATGCAGGAATCATTTCCATGAGAAACCCGTCTGCAACAGAGAAGACGATCACATTTACACTGAATGATGCAATCGGAGTTGCAAAAGCCGGTACTTACCACATGAGTACAGTACATACTTATTCTCCGAATGGAACGATTGCGACAGCAAAAGATACTTATACAAAGGGTGAAGAAGTATCCGTTACACTTCAGCCGGGTGAAGTACAGGTATGGTCTCTGAGCCAGAATGCAGATACAACTGCACCGACATTCAAGAGCCTGACAAGTGTTTCAGGAACAGAGCTTCAGGTGCAGTTAAGTGAAAAGATCAAAGGAAATGCAGGCCTGAAAGTAAAAGTAAATGACAAAGTAGTTGATAATGTGACAGTTTCAGAGTATGCAGACCTGCGTACATTTAAACTGACATTTGCTACAGCACTGAATGATGGCGATGTTGTAGAAGTATCCGCAGAGAGTGGAGCAGATGCAGCCGGAAATCAGATCACAGGAAAGATCTCAGCTCCATACTATGCAGAGAATAAGATTGCAGAGAAAGAAACTGTAGAGGGAAGCAACAGCGAGATTAGTGGAAAAGACCGCAGCGTAGAAGGAACCAACGGATTCACAGTAGCAGCACAGGTTCAGACAGCAGACAGAAGCGTTGTCCTTGTAAAGCAGGGAGATGCTTATGAACTCGGAATTAATGCGGAAGGACATCCGTATTTCACGGTAAACGGTGTGACAGCAACAGCTGATACAGTTATTTCCGATGCAACAGAATCTATGATCGTTGGTGTAAAAGAAAATAACGGACTGGTTCGTATTTATGTAGACGGACAGATAAGTGCGTCTGTATATAATGCAGAGAACAAAGAGTTCGCAGTTCCGGCAGCAAAGATCGTTGGTAACGGTGTAAACGGAGCTGTGACAAATGTAGCAGTTTATGACAGAAGTCTTGGCTACGATGAAGTTCCGACATCAGGACTGGCAGAGACTGTGAAGAAGATCACAGCAGAAAAAGATAACTGGACAACTGAGTCCTGGACAGCAGCCAATATGGATACGCTTCTTTCCAATGCAACGAGTGCCATCTCAGGTGGAGATGCTTCAGCGATCCAGGCAGCAAAAGAGGCACTGACAGCAGGTTATGCAACACTTGTACCAAAAGTAGTAGAGAATCTGGCATATCAGAAAAATGTAACATCTGCATGGGTAGACCCTGATGAGACAACAGATATGACCAATACAAGAAGTCCGCTTTCCAATGCAGTAGATGGTGTTTACAATAATTCTGATAAATATGCAATCTATGGAAAAGATGGAAAAGATAAAGGTTCTTATATTACGATCGATCTTGGACAGCAGTGCAAGATCAACAATGTAAACTTATGGCGTTACTGGTCTGATGGAAGAACTTATAAGGCAACCGCACTGGTAGTATCTGATACAGCAGATTTTGCGAAGAAGACAGTTCTCTATTACAGTGGAGATTCTGATGTATATAATTTAGGTGTGGATCCGACAGATACATTATATGCAGAAACTTCAGCAGGAAAAGCATTATACAGCGGAGAAGCTGTGACAGGAAGATATGTACGTCTGTACGCAATGGGTAAAGTTGGAAGTAATACTACAAGCGGACATGAGAACCATATCGTAGAGATCCAGGTAAATGGAAGTGCAACAGATTCAGACCCATATGATCTGACAGAATACCGGAAGATATTAAAAGAAGCAAAGACAGAGGCGGCAAAGGATATTTATACAGCAGAATCTGTAGCAGCTCTGAATGAGCAGATCACAGCATCTGAAGCACTGATCGCAGAACTTGATGCAGCGATCAATGCAGGAAATCAGCCGGATAAGTCCTGGTCTGAAGTAGCCAATGCGAAGGCAGCTCTTGAGGCAGCCGTAGCAGCACTGGCAAAAAATGACGGACCGGTTGTAGAAGAAGATGCAGACTACACAGCAGTAAATGCAGCAAAAGAAAAAGCTGCAGGAGTAGACAGAAGCAAATATACAGATGAGAGTCTGAAAGCACTGGATGATGCAGTTGCAGCGGTAGTAGAAGGACTGAAGAAATCCGAGCAGGGCAGAGTCGATGCAATGGCAGCAGCAATCAATAATGCGTATGCAGCACTGGTTGAAAAACCGGCTGTAGAAGAGGATGCAGACTATACAGCAGTGAATGCAGCAATTGCAAAAGCAGATAAGATTGACAGAAGTAAGTATACAGAAGAAAGTCTGAAGGCTTTGGATGATGCAGTCGCAGCAGTAGAAAAGGGTCTGAAAGAATCCGAACAGAGCAGAGTTGATGCAATGGCAGCAGCAATTGAGAAAGCATTAAGCGAACTGGTAGAAAGCCCGGTAGTTGAACCGGAAAAAGATGCAGACTATACAGCAGTGAATGCAGCAATGGAAAAAGTACAGAAGATTGACAGAAGTAAGTATACAGAAGAAAGTCTGAAAGCTTTGGATGATGCAGTCGCAGCGGTAGAAAAGGGTCTGAAAGAATCCGAACAGGATAAAGTTGACGCAATGGCAGCAGCAATCGAGAAGGCACTGGATGGTCTGAAAAAGAAACCGGCAGCTGACGATGATAAGAAGAATGATTCAAAGAAAGATGATTCAAATAAGAATGACTTAAATAAGAATGATTCTGATAAGAAGGCAGATGCCGTTAAGACTACCACAGTGAAGACCGGAGATGCAGCCAATGTAATTCCATTCTTCGGAATGACATTGCTTGCAGCAGGTGCAGTGATCGTAATTGCATTTAAAAAGAAACGCAGAGCCTAAGAAATGCAGACAGGATGAAAATGAACTGAGCTGTGAAAAGCTTTGTTAAAAAGAAAAGAGTCTGGATATACAGAAAATGTATGTCCGGACTCTTTTGTTATCCTCCCCCAAAAAATTATCCACAATTTTATCGACAAAAAAGATGAGTTATGAACAAAATACAAATTGCAATTCTAGTATTTGTCATGTATTCTGTAATTACTCCGATTCATGGAGCATCTGAATTCAGAACAAGGTCAACTGCTTTTATTCAAAGCATCGATTCAATGTAATTAAAATAAATGGTCAAAATGAAAATCGGCAGAGAACAGTCAGAAAAAAATCATTAGTAGAAAGGAATTGCCTATGGAGATCAATCTATTACAGGAGTACACGTTTGTATGTCTTGACATTTTTAATAACATCATCCACAATAAAGATAAAAAGATAGAGAATAAATTGGAAGAGTGGTTGGTATTTCTAAGTCAGGATGATCCGGATATGATTATGAAACTGCTGGACAGGAATCCTGAATTTCAGAAAATTTATGAAGAAATCTACACTCTGTGCCTGAATATGGAAGGGATGATGGAGATGTTTTCAAAAGAACTGGAAATTATGGATCGAAATACAGTAAAGCTGATGATCGATGAGATGGAAGAAGAACTGAACGAGACGAAGCGGAAAGCGAAAAAGGAAGTTGATGAGGTGAAAAGGAAGGCAAAAGAAGAAATTGAAGAAGCGGAAAAGCGTGCAAAAGCAGCGGAGGAAGAGACTGAAAGATTACGCAGGACTTTGGAGGAGCAAAAAGGTAAGAGGGATATTTCTTGACAGATCTTCAGGGAAGGTGTTAGAATATCCCCGTTACAATTAAATGAAAGATGCGTAAGGTGTCAGTCGGACAAAATGTCAGGACTGGTGAAAAGGGAAACAGGTGCGAATCCTGTACGAACTCGTCACCGTATTTCGTGAGCAACAGCCATAAGACCACTGGGAGACCGGGAAGGTGAGCTGGATGCGTCTGAACGATCAGCCGGGAGACCTGCCTTTCGCAGTACAGGAACGAAGAGTTCAGGTCACGAGGAACTGGCGGTACGAAAGAATAGGACAGACTGTTTTTTATAAAAAAGACAGTTTATTCGTGTAAAGAAGATATTATGTGAACCCTCGGTTTTAACGGGGGTTTTATTTACTTATTTATGCAGACAAAAGCCAGAGTCGGCGTGTATATCTGTATATCTGAATCATTCTGTTCCAAAAAGCATTGATCAAAGATCAGGGAGGGAAAGATGAAGAAAAAATTATTGACAGCATTTCTGGTAACTGCACTTGGAATATCCATGTTAAGCGGATGTGGTGGAAAGAACAGTGACGACAATTCAACCAAATCTGAACAGTCAACCAAAGAAAAAGATCAGGAGGCGGCAGATAAAGTGGCAAAGCTGATTGATGATATTTATGTACAGGAGAGGACAGACAAGACAGATGAGCAGTGCGAAGCTGCAAAGAAGGCATGGGATGCATTGACAGATGCACAGAAAGAGTTAGTAGAAGGTGAAAATGCAGACCCGGATTATTTCGGAAGAGATACGGGAGACGCATCAAAAGATGATCCACTGAATGAGGATGAGATAGGGGAAAATGAACTTTTAGTTGTAAGTTTCGGAACTTCCTTTAATAACAGCCGTGCAGAGGATATTGGTGGAATTGAAAAGGCACTTCAGGCAGCTTATCCTGAGTGGTCTGTAAGAAGGGCGTTTACGGCTCAGATCATCATCAACCATGTTCAGGCACGTGACGGAGAAAAGATTGATAATATGGATCAGGCTTTAGAAAGAGCTGTAAAGAACGGTGTCAAGAATCTGATCGTGCAGCCGACGCATCTGATGCATGGTGCAGAATATGATGAACTGACAGAAGCAGTAGAAAATTATAAAGATAAGTTCGAGTCAGTAAAAATTGCAGAGCCACTGCTTGGAGAAGTTGGTTCCGATGCAACTGTGATCAATGCAGATAAGGAAGCCGTAGCAAAAGCGATCACAGCAGAGGCAGTAAAAATAACCGAGTATGAAAGCCTGGATGCTGCAAAAGAAGCAGGAACAGCATTTGTATTTATGGGACATGGAACATCCCATACAGCAAAGATCAGCTATTCCCAGATGCAGACGCAGATGGAACAGCTTGGATATGAGAATGTATTTATCGGAACAGTAGAAGGTGAACCGGAAGAGACTTCCTGTGAGTCAGTGATTGAAAAGATCAAAGCAGCAGGATACAAAAATGTTGTACTTCGTCCGCTGATGGTTGTAGCAGGAGATCATGCCAATAATGATATGGCAGGCGATGATGATGATTCCTGGAAGAGCCAGTTTGAAGTGGCAGACGCATTTGACAACATTGAGACTCAGATTGCCGGTTTAGGTGAGATTAAAGAGATCCAGCAGCTTTATGTAGCTCATACAAAAGCAGCAATGGATGCAGAATAGGAGATTATTTTTCATGAGAAAAAGACTGTTGGCAGTGACACTTTCTGTTATGATGACTGCCTCGATGCTTGCAGGATGTGGCGGTAAGGCAGATACGAAAGATACTAAGAAAGTACAGACAGAACAGGATTCTTCAAAAGAGGAAGGAACAGCAGAAGAATCTTCGGAAAAGAAAAATGCAGCAGAAGATGCAGGACTGGAAGATGGTGTATATACTGCAGAATTTCATACAGACAGTTCGATGTTTCATGCAAATGAGACAAAGGATGGAAAAGGAACTTTGACTGTGAAAGACGGAAAGATGGTCTTTCATGTCACCCTTCATTCAAAGAATATTGTCAATCTGTTCCCTGGTAAGGCAGAGGATGCCCAGAAGGATGGAGCAGAGCTTCTGCAGCCGACCGTAGATACGGTGACCTATTCCGATGGAACTACAGAAGAGGTTTATGGGTTTGATATTCCGGTTACAGTGATCGATCAGGAGTTTGATCTGGCTCTGATCGGGAAAAAAGGCGTGTGGTATGATCACAAGGTAAGTATTGAAAATCCGGTGAAAGACGAATAAATCTTCTTATAAAGCAGATTTGTACAGATAGAAAAGTCGCAGAGCAGGATAAAAATCTGCGGTAGAAATTATGAATCTGTATATAGTACATAAAAAGAACAGGGATTCCAGCGGACAGTTCCGGTTATAAAAGGAAGTGTTCACCGCAGGTATCCCTGTTCTTTGTTATTACTGCGTGTATGCGAAGCAGGACTATATTTACAGATCCAGCAAAGGACATTTCGATAATTTCACTCCGGTTTCAGGATCTGTACTGATACTCTGGTCAGATATTCACCGGTATCTGAAGTTGCAAGTTCATCGATCACGGCCTCCTTATAGGAATACTGTCCGGTTCTGAAACCATGGTCATCGATCCACTGGAACAGTTTCTGATAAATCTGTTCGGACTGGTAGTAGTCCCCTTTCAGACAGGCAGTGGCATACGTGCCGGCCGGTTTGATATGGCAGGGATGCCCTTCGGGAAAGTCAATGACTTTGGTGAAAAAATAGGCATAAGTATCAAGGTGGTTCTGTCTGAGTTCTGTGATATCCAACATAGCTCCGTAAGGATTTCCGGCATTTAAGTTATGGCTGTTGCAGTATCCGACATGAGAGCAGAGTGTCTGAATAATGTGCTGATGCTCATTTGTATGAAGCGGTTCGCTGATGATCAGATATTCTTCCGGGAGTTCTTCACAGAAAATCTTGTCGATCCCTTTCTGGGTTAATTGATCCCGGTTCTCGATCAGAGACAGCTTGGTTGTGATGACCTGCCGGATTCTTCTGAGCCGTTCTTCTTCACGAAGCACTTCCTTTTGCTGTTCCAGTAACAAATCTTTTAAGAAATCCGGAGTACGGTGATCCAGAAATGCCCCGATCTCTTTCAGTGGCATTCCTAATTCTCTCAGCCAGGTGATCGTAAAGAAAATATCAAATTGACTTTCACTGTAGTAGCGGTAGCCTTTTTCGTCTGTATAGGCAGGATGGAAGATACCAATTTCATCATAATGAATCAGTGTCCGCTTATTTGTGCCGCACAACTTTGCAAAATCACCGGTTTTTATGCATGGAATATCATTTTTTTGCATAAATATTCAATCCTTTCTTGACTATACCGTAACGGTATACCCTATTATAATCCCGATACAGAAAAATTACAATTTTAACTTACAACAGCAGATTTATCAGATAGAATAAATCCGATGTTCAGAAAAACGAAAAGGAGAAAAGTAAAATGCCGCAGTTAAGTAATCGTGTGAATACATTTACCGATTCGGTGATCCGGCGTATGACCAGGATCAGTGATGAATATGGTGCGATCAATCTGTCCCAGGGCTTTCCTGATTTTGATCCACCGAAAGCGATGCTGGATGCAATGGCAAAGGCAGCCTATGCAGGTCCGCATCAGTATTCGGTCACTTTTGGAGCTGAAAATTTCCGGGATGCACTGGCGAAAAAGCAGGGAAAGGCGATCGGGAGAGAGATTGATCCGGACAAAGAAATCGTAGTGACCTGTGGTGGAACAGAAGCGATGATGTGTGCGATGATGACGATCTGCAATCCGGGAGACAAAGTGATGGTATTTTCCCCGTTTTATGAAAATTATGGGGCAGATGCGATCCTGTCAGGAGCAGAACCAATCTACATTCCACTCGTTCCACCGGAGTATGGATTTGATATCAGCCTGGTGGAAGAAGGATTTAAAAGCGGAGCAAAAGCAATCATCGTATGCAACCCGTCCAATCCGTGTGGAAAAGTATTTACAAGAGAAGAACTGATGCAGATCGGGGACCTTGCCATAAAATACGATGGATTTGTTGTGACAGATGAGGTGTATGAGCATATGGTGTATGCACCGGACCGGCACGTATGTATGGCATCTCTTCCGGGAATGTATGAGCATACGATCACCTGTAATTCTCTTTCTAAAACCTATTCGATCACTGGCTGGAGACTGGGGTATCTGATCGGACCGGAAGAAGTCATTGAGGGAGCAAAGAAAGTGCATGACTTCCTGACTGTAGGAGCTGCGGCACCTTTACAGGAAGCAGCAGTGACGGGACTGAATTTCCCGGAATCCTATTATGAAGAACTGCTGGCACTTTATACGAAAAAGAGAGCGTACTTCCTGAAAGGACTGGATGAGATCGGATTGAAGCATAATGTGCCGCAGGGAACTTATTTTGTTATGATAGACATTCAGGAATTTCTCGATCTGCCGCAGTTTCAGGGCTGGACAGATCTGGAATTTTGTGAATGGATGATCAAAAACATCGGAGTGGCAGCCGTACCGGGATCCAGTTTCTTCCGTGAGGAAGTGAATCATCTGATCCGGCTTCACTTTGCAAGAGAAGAAAAGACGATTGACGAGGCACTGAAGCGTCTGAAGAAATTACAGGAGTTGTTAAAATAATGGCATATTCAGTAAATTTTGCAAATTATACAATCGGTGAAACTGCTTATGAAGCTGTGGCGGAAGTATGCAGGCCGTTCGGAAAGAGGATCTTTCTGATCGGTGGAAAGCTGGCAATGCAGGCAGGAAAAGAGAAACTGGAAAGTCAGATAAAAGGTTCAGAACTGAGCATTGTCAGGGAGGAAGTCTTTGGAGAAGAATGTACTTATGCAAGGATGGATGAGTTGGCAGAAGAGGCAAAAGCATCTGAGGCAGACATGATCTTTGGAATGGGTGGAGGAAAGGCACTGGATACTGCAAAGGGAACTGCGGAGAAAGCCGGACTTCCGGTTTTTACCTTTCCGACGATCGCGGCTACCTGTGCGGCAACGACAGCTCTTTCAGTAGTATACCGGGAAGACGGGAATTTTGACAGTTTCTACTTCTTTGAAAAACCGGCACGCCACAGCTTTATTGATACGCAGATCATTGCAGAAGCACCGGAAAAATATTTAAGGGCAGGAATGGGCGATACGCTGGGAAAATATTTTGAATGTCATTTTGCTGCGAGAGGTGACAGACTGGAGCATAGTTCAGCACTGGGAAGAGAGATCAGTAATATGTGCTATTTCCCACTTTTGGAATATGCAGAAGCGGCACTGGAAGAATGCAGGCACAAAAAAGCCGGGAAAGCCTTGGAGCAGGCAGTGCTTGCCAATATTGTAAGTACAGGACTGGTATCCCTGCTGGTACTGGATCAATATAACTGTGCAGTGGCACATTCGGTTTACTATGGACTGGTTCTGCTGGATGGATTTGAAGCAGAAAACCTGCACGGGGATGTCGTGGCATATGGTGTGCTTGTTCAGTTGCTGGTTGACGGGGAAGAAGAAAAAGCAAAAGAAATGAAAACATTTCTAAAGAATCTCAAAATCCGCACAACATTAAAAGAAATGGGTGCATCTGTGAAACGGGAAACCTTGAGAGAAGTACTGCACGAAATCGTGACAGGACCGGATATGGAGCATATTCCATATGAAATTACCGAAGACATGGTTTATGATGCGATGGTAAAAGTGGAAGAGCTGGTTGGATAAACCAGTATGCAACAAAGCAGAAAACGTGTTGCAGACGATAAGAAAAAAGGAAAGTGAGGGTACAAATGGGAAAGTCATATGTGACAAAAAAGAATTTATTTAAATTCCTTTTAGGATCGGCATTTGGAATTTTAATGTTCCTTGTGCCGATTCCGCAGGGGGAATCATTTACAACATTGTTGGACTTTTTAAAAAGCTGGATCAAAGGCTTATTTGGCGGGAACTTAAGTTATATCATTATGGTGATGCTGGTCTTTTCTGCAGTAGTAAGCCTGTATGATTTTATTGCAAAGCCGGACTGGATCAGGAAAAATCATTATCTGTCGAGAGCATTCTCAACAACACCACTGTATCTGGGATCGAAGATCTTTGGAGCAGTATTTGCGGTCATGATTGTATTTAAGATTGGACCGGAAATGATTATTTCTGCGGATACAGGAGCAACAATGATCGATCTGTGCGGAACACTGTTCAGTATCGTGCTGGCGTTCAGCTTTATTTTACCGTTCCTGACAGATTGTGGAATTATGGAATTTCTTGGTGTGATCGCAAAACCGGTTGTCCGTCCGTTATTCCATGTACCGGGGCGTGCCTCAGTGGATCTGATCGCATCCTGGTTTGGTGCTTCTAATGCAGCGGTTATCCTGACGAGAGAGCAGTATATGAAAGGATTTTATACAAAGAGAGAGGCCGGCTACATCATGACAAACTTCTCTCTGGTATCGATCCCGTTCTGTCTGATGGTTGCAGACACCATGGGAATTGCAAATCTGTTCCCGCCATTTTATCTTTGTATCTGTATTGTTGGAATCATCCTTGCAGTGATCATTGCAAGAATCCCTCCAATTAAAACGATTCCAAATACTTACAGAAAATCCGTAGGTAAGCAGATTAATGAAGAAATTCCGCAGGAAAAAGGCATTTTTGCCCATGCTGTGGAAATGAGCTGCAAAAGAGCGGAATCCTTCAATGCAAAGACAGTCGGAACAAGTGGGCTGGAAGTTCTGATGGGAATGTTCTTTGACCTGATCCCGATCGTTGTTGCCTGGGGAACACTGGCACTGATCATTGCTACTTATACACCGGTCTTTGACTGGATTTCTTATCCGATGGGACTGTACCTGAAACTGCTGGGAGTACCGGAAGCATTTGCAGCGGCACCGGCTACCCTGGTAGGATTTACAGATATGTTCATCCCGGCACTCCTGTCGGTGGGACTGACATCTGTAAAGACAAAATTCGTCATCGGAGTTCTTTCACTGGTACAGATCATTTATCTGACAGAAGTTGGAACGATTATTATCAAGAGTGAGATTCCGCTGAATTTTTGGAAGCTGCTGGTCATCTTCCTTGAGAGAACAATCGTGGCACTGCCGTTGATCGTTCTGTTTGCAAATCTTGTTCTGTAAGCCTTTTAAAAGAATAATTCGAGCTTAAAAGGAGCATACTGAGTACGATAAAAAGGAAAGGTATGCTCTTTTATTATGAAAAAATCGCATCTGTATGATTTCTTATATAATATAGCAGGAAGTATTTTGTATGCGGCAGGGATTGATACCTTTGCCGGGGCAGCAGGATTTGCACCGGGCGGTGTATCAGGACTTGCCCTGATCCTGAATCATCTGTGGGGACTGCCGGTGGGGATCATGACCCTGATTTTAAATGTTCCGCTAGTTCTGATCAGCTATAAAGTAGTAGGAAAAAAGTTTCTTCTGAAGACGGCGGTGACCATGCTTATTTCAACCTTTTTTCTGGATCTTGTATTTCCCTTTTTTCCACTGTACCGCGGACAGCGTCTGCTGGCAGCAGTTTATTCAGGAGTCTTGCTGGGCGGAGGAATGGTGTTGTTCTATCTGCGGGGTTCGTCCTCTGGAGGAATCGATTTTCTGACTATGGCAATAAAAAAGAAGCATCCGTCGTTTTCGCTTGGGAAAATCACCCTGATGATCGATCTTGCAGTCATTCTTCTTGGCTGGCCGGTATTCGGGGATGTGGATGCAGTGCTGTACGGACTGATCTCTACCTTTGTGTCGGTGGTGGTGATCGATAAAGTTCTTTACGGGATCGGGGCAGGAACACTTGCGATCATTATTACGTCTGACGGGGGAAAGACGGCAAAAGCGATCCGGGAAAATGCAGACCGGGGCGTGACACTTTTAGAAGCCACCGGCGGGTATACCGGACAACAGAAGGGTGTACTGCTGTGTGCCTGTTCCAAGTCAGAAGCCTATATGGTTCAGGAGGCAGTGAGAAAGACGGATGAGACCGCATTTCTGATGTTCACTGAGACGAGTGAAGTATTCGGGGAAGGGTTTAAGCATTCCTGAAGAGATGGGGATATCCGGAGAAGGCTTTCAGCATTCCCGGCTTGCAAATTCCCGTGTCATACCGTACAATAAAATCCGTTGGATAAAAGAAATTAGAAACTTGATATAATATGATTCAGGAGAGGCGGTATACCATGGGCATGATACGTGCTGAAAAGCTTGTATTTGAATATGATAAACGAGACGAAGACGGCAATGTGATCGGAAGCCGCAGAGCCATTGACGGAGTGGACATCGACATTCCGCAGGGGTCTTTTGTGGCAGTGCTGGGGCATAATGGTTCAGGAAAATCCACACTGGCAAAGCATATGAATGCGATCCTTGTTCCGACAGACGGGACAATGTGGGTGGACGGAAAAGATACAAAGGATTTGGAGAAACTGTGGGAGATCCGGCAGAGTGCCGGAATGGTCTTTCAGAATCCGGACAACCAGATCATCGGAACGGTGGTAGAAGAGGATGTCGGATTCGGACCGGAAAATCTCGGAGTTCCGACAAAAGAAATATGGAAAAGAGTAGAGGACAGTCTGCGTGCTGTCGGGATGCTGGACCGGAGAAAAGATTCTCCCAATAAGCTTTCAGGCGGTCAGAAGCAGAGGGTGGCGATCGCAGGAGTGATCGCAATGGAGCCGAAATGCATTGTACTGGATGAACCGACTGCCATGCTGGATCCAAATGGAAGAAAAGAAGTGATTCATGCAGTGGAAAAGCTTCGGAGAGAAAAAAATGTGACTGTGATCCTGATCACTCATTATATGGAAGAAGTGGTGGATGCAGATCAGGTCTTTGTCATGGATGATGGCCGGATCGTTATGCATGGCACACCACGGGAAATTTTCAGCCGGGTTGATGAACTGAAAAAATACCGGATGGATGTACCACAGGTTACGATGCTGGCAGATGAGCTGATCCGCCGTGGAGTGGATCTGCCAAAAGGAATTTTAAGAAGGGAAGAACTGGTAGAAGCATTATGTCGATTACGTTAGAACATCTCAGTTATGTATACAATCCGGGAACCGCTTACGAGAAGCACGCATTGAAGGATGTCAGTCTTGAGATTCCACAGGGACAGTTTGTCGGGATCATTGGTCATACCGGTTCAGGAAAATCCACTCTGATCCAGCATCTGAACGGATTGATGAAAGCGACCTCAGGAAGGCTGCTCTATGAAGGAAAAAATATTTATGAAGAAGGATACGATATGAAGCAGCTCCGCACGCAGGTCGGACTGGTGTTCCAGTATCCTGAATATCAGTTATTTGAAGTGGATGTATTAAGTGATGTCTGCTTTGGTCCAAAGAACCAGGGGCTTTCAAAAGAAGAATGCGAGGCACAGGCAAAAGAGGCATTGCAGTTAGTCGGATTCCCGGAGAAATATTATCATCAGTCTCCATTTGAACTCTCAGGAGGGCAGAAAAGGCGTGTGGCGATCGCAGGGATTCTTGCCATGCATCCAAAGGTGCTTGTATTGGATGAGCCAACTGCGGGACTTGACCCGAAGGGAAGGGACGAGATTCTAGATCAGGTGGCACAGCTTCACGAAAAGACCGGGATGACAGTAGTTCTGGTATCCCACAGCATGGAAGATGTGGCAAAATATGTAGACCGACTGATCGTGATGAACCAGGGGGAAAAAATGCTGGACGGAACACCGCAGGAAGTCTTCCGGCATTATAAAGAACTTGAGGCAGTCGGTCTTGCTGCACCGCAGGTAACTTACGTGATGCATGACCTGAAAGAAAAGGGGTTTGAAGTGTCAGCAGATGCGGCAACGGTAGAAGAAGCCGCAGATGAGATCATGAAATGCCTGAAGCAGACCCGAAAGGCAGAAAGAGAGGTGCAGGCATGATCCGTGATATTACAATAGGACAATATTATCCGGCACAGAGTCAGGTACATAGGTTAGATCCACGGGTGAAGATCGTCTGCACGCTGGCATTCCTGGTTTCCTTATTTTTACAGAACAGTATTTTAGGATATGTAGTTGCATTTGTATTTCTTGCAATGGTGATCCGGCTTTCAAAAGTACCGGTAAAATTTATTGTCAGAGGACTGAAACCCATCGTGATCCTGCTGCTTTTTACGGTGCTGATGAACCTGTTCCTTACGAGGAATGGAAATATCCTCTTTCATTATGGAATCCTTACGATCACGGAGGGTGGTCTGCGGACATGCGTTTTTATGACGGTGAGACTGATCTTTCTGGTGATGGGATCTTCCATCATGACATTTACGACCACTCCGAACAGCCTGACAGACGGAATCGAAAAGCTGCTTCATCCGCTGAACCGGATCCATGTTCCGGTGCATGAGATCGCGATGATGATGTCGATCGCTCTCCGTTTTATTCCAATCCTTTTGGAAGAGACGGATAAGATCATGAAAGCACAGATCGCAAGAGGGGCAGATTTTGAATCGGGAAATATCCTGCAAAGGGCAAAGGCGATGATCCCGATCCTTGTGCCGCTGTTCGTATCTGCATTCCGACGGGCGAATGATCTTGCAATGGCAATGGAAGCAAGATGTTACCATGGCGGGGATGGAAGAACAAAGATGAAACCATTGCAGTATCATAGAAACGACAGAGTTGCTTATTTGATCACACTGTTGTATTTAGTGGCGATCGTAGGGATAGGAAGATATATTCCATTTAAAATATGGATTTTCTAATTACAGATAACAGAAAAAAGAGGACAGGAAAAGAATGAGAAGGATCAGACTGACAGTTGCCTATGACGGAACAGATTACTGTGGATGGCAGGTCCAAAATAATGTGGCAACGATAGAAGGAGAACTGAATACGGCACTGACACGGCTGACCGGGCAGACAGTAAAGGTGATCGGGGCGAGCCGGACGGATGCAGGAGTTCACGCAAGAGGAAATGTGGCAGTATTTGATACAGAATCTTCCATTCCACCGGAACGGTTTCTTTATGCCGTGAATGCGTTGCTTCCGGAAGACATCGTAGTAGTTGATTCCTGCGAGGTGGCAGCAGACTGGCATCCAAGACACTGCAATACAGAAAAGACCTATGAATACCGGGTGCTGAACCAAAAGCTTCCCGATCCGATGAGAAGAAGAGATACTTATTTCGTCTCTTTTCCGCTGGATTTGGAGAAAATGAGAAAGGCAGCGGGATATCTGGAGGGGGAGCATGACTTTAAAAGCTTCTGTAATGTGCATACGCACGTAGAAGATACAGTCCGCACCATATACCGGATGGAAGTGATCCGGGAAGAAAATGTGATCACATTCCGGGTCAGAGGAAACGGATTTCTTTACAATATGGTGCGTATCCTTGCCGGAACACTGATCGGAGTCGGAAGAGGACTGATCGATCCGGAAGAGATCCCGGCGATGCTGAAGGCAAAAGACCGGCAGGCGGCGGGGATGACCGTGCCGCCGCAGGGACTGACACTGATGAAGATCGATTATCTGGATTGAAGAGTGCAGACGGGCGGTAAGGGCCGACGGTTGAAAGCTGAGCCTGGTGAGGGTCAATTATTTAGAATGAGTTTATAAGGGATGGGGGAATGGAAAGTTGAAGGCAGTGGTCTGCGAAGATGAAGAGGCACTTCAGCTTTTTTTAGAAAAGCAGGTATGTGAGTGTATGGAAGAAGCCGGGATCAATGGGAGTTGCGAAGTATTTTCATCGGCAGAAGAATTACTGGACAAAGGAAATCCTTTTTATGATCTTTATCTGCTGGATATTCAGCTTGGTCAGATGACGGGAATGGAACTGGCGGAAAAGATCAGGGAGAAAGATGACCATGCAGTGATCCTTTTTGCAACAAATTATAAAGAAATGATCCGTAAGGCATTTCAGGTATCGGCACTGGATTATTTGGTGAAACCATTGGATGAGGTGGAAGTAAGACAGGCATTATTGCGTTCTTTCCGGTATCTGTCAAAAAAAAGAAACCGGATTGCTTTAAAAAATCAGTCAGGAGTGGAGATCTTTTATCACGAAGAGATTGAGTACATAGAAAGTGAAAAAAGAAAAGTGCGGATCTACAGCAGGCGAGGCAGCGGTGAATTTTATGTGCGGCTCAATGACCTGGAACACGAATTTAAAGGCAGTCTGCTTGTGAGAGTTCATGCTTCTTTTATCATTAACCTTGAGAAAATACGAAGTGTGCGGAAAGATACGATCACGATGGAGTCAGGAAAAGAAATTCCGGTGACAAGGAAATATAAAGATCAGTTTAACAGGGCATTTCAGAATTATTGCCTGGAAATGCGAAGATGAGAGTGGGAATGATATGATAATACCAATAATTGAGGTGATACAGACCTATTTATTTGTATCGTGCTTTTTAAAAAGAAAAGTAAGGTTTGGAAAGGTGTTGGACTGGTTGGTTCTGATTGGAGTTTCGGAAGTTGGAACAATCGGAAATCATTATTTTCAGGATGCGAATATAAATATATTGATTGCAGTGATAGAACTGTTCATTCTTTTATCCTTTTTTGAGGGTAGGGTGAAGAGGAAAATTCTGGCTGGACTGCTCTATTTAGTCTTTGCATTTTTAGCTGAAGGTGTTGTGGCTGTGGGACTGTCAAGAGCATATGATATCCGGATCAGTGACATGGGAAATCAGGAGGAGGCAGTGATCCTGTTGGGAAAGAGATATTCCAGAGAAATCCGGATTATTGCAACAATTTTCTTCTATTTGCTGTCAAGAAAAAAGCGAGATATGGAGAAAAGGGATATACAGGGACAACTGCTGGTCATCCCGGCACTTAGTGCGGTTCTGCTTGTAATTGTGACAGAGGATCAGTTTGCAAGAGAGCAGATTAATGTGTGGATGGAAGTGATGCTGATCCTGTTTATTTTGATTATCAATGTTGTATTATATGTGCTTTTTCGCAGGCAGGAAGTTTATTTCAGAGAAGAGGAAATGATCCGAAATCAGTTAAAAGAACTGCAATATGAATCAGCCCATTACAGGGAATTAGAACAACATCAGCAGGAAATCCGAAGAATCAGGCATGATATAAAAAATGAATTGTCGGGCATTTATGGTTATCTTGAAAATGGAGAAGTGGGAGAAGGAAAAAAGGAGATTGAGACACTTCTTCAGCAGATGACTGCGGCAGAACAGAAAATTTTTACTGCAAATGCAGTTGTAAATGGAATCCTGAATCTGAAGTTACAGAAAATGGAAATGGCTCAGATAGAATATGAGTTTGATATTCACATACCGGAACAGTTAAAAATTCAGGGAACAGATTTAGGCGTACTGCTGGGGAACTTACTGGATAATGCAATCGAGGCATGCCAGGAGTTTCAGGGAGAAAAAAAGATCCGGCTTCTGATAGAATATCAGAATAGCGGAGTAGTGATACACTGCGAAAATCCATGCAATGAAGATACAGAGACACTTCAGACAAAGAAGAAAGATAAGATAAACCATGGATTTGGGATGGGAAGTATTGCACAGATTGTAAAAAAATATGATGGTTTTTGGGAATATCAGATGAAGTCAGGTTTATTTAAAGTTACGGTAAATCTGTGGGAAAAAAGCGAAATGATATAGAAGTGTATTAATATAGAAAATAGATGGATGTGGTATAAAATTGAAAATAATACCCTCTTTTTGTGTGAATTATTACATAAAAAGGGGGTATTTGTTACATTTTCAGAAATGAGAGGGGAAATCCAAATATAATACAAAGTAAAAGAGACTTTATATACCGGACGGAGGTGACAAAATGAAAAGAAAGTTATTTTTATTAACTGGAATTATTTTTGTGCTTTTGAGCGGATGTGGGAAAGAAAAAAATTCTGCTGTGAAAGATCAATTTGAATCCGGGTATATGGAATTATTTGGAACGCATCCTGCTGTAACAAAAAAAGGAGATTTTCAGGTAATGGAAGGAATTGCATATTTTACAGATTACAAAAATCAGATTTGTACCCCCATCTGTAATAAACCGGATTGTCGTCATTTGTCAGTATATGAAGACGAAGATACACAGTGCAATGCAGTTTGTGATGGGGTAAGAATTTTTCCATATAAGGAGAAACTTTATCGTATCAGGACAGCAGAAAATGGGAAGAGTGAACTGGTTCTGTCAGACTTAGATGGGAGCAATCCCAAAAGTGGAGGAACTTTTGATACTGGATCACTCTTGACGGATGCAGTTGTGAGAAAAAATAAGCTGTATTATGTCAGTACGGTGATGAATGATGCAACAGGAGAGATAACCGGATCAGGAGAAGCGGTTGAGACACCTGTCTGGAAGTTATGTTCACTGGATTTAGATACCATGGATCAAAAATTAATTTTAGAAATAAAGGATGCACGAAGTTTTTGCCTGTTGGGAGGGAATGAGGAGTATCAGTTTTATGCGGTAATAAAAGACCGTGGTGCAGAGTATTACAGATTTGATTATCTGAATGAAGAGACGGTTTCGATACTATTGAATACAGGAAGTTATTCAAAAATAAAAATGTCAGATGACGGAAAGGCTCTTTACTATGTAGGAAATGATGGAAAAGAGATTTATAAATATGAGACTGAGACAGAAAAAATAAGTTCTGTTGTGGGAGCGGGAGAACTGAAAAAAATTACTGCGGCTACGGAGATAGAACTTGTGATAGAAGGAGAGCATGAGGGAACGGTTTTATTCAGGATATTACCCGAAAATGAACTGTATGTAAAGAAGGGGACGGAAATTCTGAGAACAGGGATTAGTGAGCGGCTGCCGGAAGAAGCAGCGTGGCTGAGCGGAATTAGAAGTACCACAAAGGAAGGCTTTTTCTTTTCTTATCAGGCGAACAATGAAAAATCAGATACAGAGGGAGATCTTATTAACTGGTATGCGTATATTAGCTGGTCGGAGCTGTTCGATAAAGAGGGAAAAATAAAAGTAGTACATAGTCCGCATATTTCATCCGCAGGAAATCTTCTTTAGAAATTCTTTCATTTTCTCCAAAGGCTCTCTTAAGTCATACTTGATAAATTAAAAGAAAAAGGGGTGTTAGAGATGAAGAAAAGGGGAAAAAGGCAGTTCGGATCGAGAATCCTTGCAGGAATGATCGTGTTGTCTGTATGTGGGTGTGCGGGGCGTGTCCCTCAGGAAAAAAGTGCAGCAATCGGGTCGGATTATATGGAAATATATGGCGGGAATACAATAACCAGGACAGGTTATTTTACAAATGCAAGCGGAATCCTTTATTATGTAGATTTTGCAACGCAGGATGCAATTCCGGTCTGCAATAAACCGGACTGCAGGCATCTTTCAAAAGCGGAAGATGCTGATACAGAATGTGATGCAGCGATTGACGGGGCAAGAGTGTTTCCATATAAGGGGAAGCTGCTCGGAATCGGTGAAGATTCAAAAGGAAATGAAGAAATCTACAGTTCTGATATAGACGGGAGCAACCGGAAGGTAAAGAAAAAACTGGAAAGTTCTAATATGTTCATTGATGAAGGCGTAATTGCGAAAGATTCATTTTTTTATGTAGCAACAATGCCTGAAGTTGATGACCAGGAAAATATGAAGTGGATTTCAGTATTGAAAAAACTAAATTTAGATACTTTTGAGGCAACGCAGTTAGATTCTGTAGAAAGTAAAGACGCTCTGGGATTTCAATTACTTGGAGGAACTGAAGAATATCAGATTTATTCTTTGATCAAGGATGATGAAACTTTATTTTACAAGCTGGATTATGAGTCATGTGAATCGGAACAGATTGAATTATTTCAAAGTGGATATGAGCGGATTTTACCTGAAGAAAATGAAAACAGCTTTTATTATCTGAGTATCGAGGGCGGAGAAAGAAATCTTTATCAATATGATATTGACAGTAGAAAAAATAAGCTTTGCCTTGAAAATGAGAAAATTCTGGAGAATGCCGGAGGGGATATTGTAGGATCAGACCTATGTGGAAAATGCCGGGAAGGAATCGTGTACTGGGTCAGAACATGGACTGAGGAGCGAGAAGAAAAGATGTTCTTGCTGGATCATAATGGAAAAATACAGGAACTGTCGATGCCACAGCAACTTCCGGTTGCAGGTACACATTTTTATGATGCGATATGTGCAACAGAGAAAGGAATGTACTTTTGGTATTCAAAGGATTTTGAATCCAATGGTTTTCAGGACAATGTCGACTGGCAGGCATACACGGAGTGGGATGATTTAGTTAATGAGAAAAGTGTCATAAAAAATGTAATAAAGCCACGTATGACAGCTATGGGGGAGCTGGTTGACGAAAATGGAAATCCGATAAACGGACAGTAACTGGTTGGTGATATTAAAAAAAGGGGTGTTAGAGATGAAGAAATGGGGAAAAGTTTTCGTTTTAACAGGCAGTATCGTTGCAATGCTAATCACAGGAACCGGATGCTCGAAAAAGAATACAGGAATCAAGAATCCGGTGGATGAAGACGGCAATATGACTGACAGCAAATGATTCAGTATTAAAAGGTAAAGGAGATGTTGCGGGAGGAGGGGATGCGGATGCGGCATCTGAAATATGAATGGGAGAAGTTTTTCTCTTTTCGTTATTTTAGGTTTTTATGTGCAGTATTTTTGTTATTTAATTTATGGAATCTTTCAGAGCAGATCCGGATGGAATTTCCGGCATCTTCTGTCCGGCAGCTTTATACAGATTTTCAGGAGCAGCCGGAAGAATCGAAAGGACAATGGCTGGAAGAGCAGAAAGCGAAGAAAAATGCCCACTATACAGGCAACCAGTATATGGAAGAAGAATTATTTAAAAAGCTTTCGAGAGAATGGATCCAGACAGAAAAATATGACGAATATCTGGAGGAGATCAAAGAGAGAAGTGCAAAAATGTCAGGTTCTATTTTCTCGGATGAAGGAACCTTTGCCTGGAGAAACGCAAAAGTGACTCCTGCGGCTTATGAGAAACTGAAAGGCACGAAGCTTTCCTTTGATCTGTCGGATGGTATTGTAAAGGCAACAAAGGCAGATTTTACTGATCTGTGCATGACGATCCTGTTGATGGCAGCAGTTTATTTCCTGATCCTTGATGAGAAAAAGAATAAATTGTATCCATTATTGAGATCCGCCAGCCGTGGCAGGGCAGAGGTCATCGGTGCAAAACTGGGAGTGATGGCAGGGATTACGGGACTTTTGGTTCTGCTGCTATATGGAAGTAATTATCTTTTTATTTTCTATCAGTATGGTTTTGGAAATCTCACACGTCCCCTTCAGTCAGTGACAGCGTTTTATGAAAGTCCGTTCAGACTGACAGTAGGGCAATATCTGTGGATGTATCTGCTTTTAAAACTGGTGGTGTGCTATGCGGCTGCATTGCTGATGATATGGATTGCACAAAAGGCAGGGACACCGGCAGGAGCGATTCTTGCGATCAGCACAGGAGCAGTTGCAGAATATCTGCTGACCGTGCTGCTCCCGTCAGTCTCTTATGCGGACGGACTGAAGTATATCAATCTTGTGGAGTATATCAAAATATATCCGCTTTTTACGAAGTATCATAATCTTGATTTTTTTGAATATCCGGTCAATGCAATGAGGATTTTTCCGATTGTGCTGCCGTGTCTGCTGCTTCTTTTTATCGTGCTGAATCTGACCACATTTTGTAGCCACAGATATGGTACAAAATCTGGCAGACAGGGAGGTACAGAGAAACTATGGAGAAAACTCCGGAAGACTGCCCGGGGTAAAAAAAGAAGGAAGCGGAAGAAAAAAGGCTTTATTTCGGACAGCCTGGTATGGCATGAGAGTTTCAAAAGTTTTCTGACGAACCGGACAGTGTGGGTGTGCGTGGCAGTATTGTATGGAGCAATTCTTCTCGGAAGAGGTCTGATGATATGGAACAGCGTGGAAGAAGAATACTATAAATATTATATGACCAAAGGACAGGGAGAACTGACGCAGGAGAAACTGGAAACTTTTGAGAATGAAAAGAAACGTTATGATGACATTTATTCCATGCCCCCGGAGCAGTGCGGACTGAGCAGTGAGGAGATCAGCAGCCGGCAGGAGGAAATACAGTATCAGTACAGTGGGTTCATGAGAGCGTATGAACAGGTTCAGTATGTGGTGGAAAATAACCGGGCAGCAGGAACGGACGAACAGCAGCTGATCTATGAAGGTGGATATGAGCAGTTGTTTGGAGAGATTTCCATGAAAGGAAGGCTGATCGGAGAGTTGCTTTGTGTTCTTGTGGCAGTATACAGTGCTGCAGGACTTCTTGGGATGGAATATGACCTGAAGGTGATGAATCTTCTGCAGAGTACGAAGAAAGGAAGGGGAACACTTCTGCGGGTAAAACTTGGAGTGGCAGCGGGAGTCACTACTGTCATGTTCGTTCTTGTAAAGATACCGGTTGTGATGCGGATCGTTCAGAATTATCCACTGACAGGATGGACGGCAAAAGTCCGTTCCATGCGATTTGCAGGGACATCGGTTTTTAACTGTCCGGTGTGGGCGTATGTGTTGCTTTTGCTTCTGTTGCAGCTGGGAACTTTGTATGTGGTGATCCTGTGCGTGACAGCATTGTCGGCAGTCTTAAAAGATACGATGCTGACACTGATCCTGTCGGTTCTGTTATTTGGCGGTACGCTGGTCATGGAATGGGGCGGACTTGGAATGATTCATTCCTGGAGCATCAATACATTACTGGACGGACACCGTCTGCTACAGTCAGGAGGAATGCAGTTTGCACTGACGGTACTGGTCTTTTGGGGAGTCCTTCCATTGGCGGCAGGAACCGTTCTGCACAGAGTCTATAAGAAGAGGGGGCAGGCGATATGGAATTAAAGATACAGGATCTGTGTAAAAGTTATGGAAAGAAAAAAGCATTGTGGAACTTTACAACAGAATTTGAGAATGGTATCTACGGGATCCTTGGTCCCAACGGAGCCGGAAAAAGTACACTGATGAATATTCTGACGGATAATCTTCTGCGGGATTCCGGGAGCGTCCTGTATGATGGAGAGGAAATATTGAACCTGGGGGCATCTTATCGGGAAATTATGGGATATATGCCGCAGCAGCAACAGCTTTATGATACCTTTACGGTTACACATTTTATTTCTTATATGGGAACGCTGAAAGGGATGAAGAGCAGGGACATCCAGGGAAGAATGGACGAGCTGCTCCCGCTTCTGAATCTGCAAAAGGTAAGAAAGAAGAAACTGAAAGAACTTTCAGGTGGAATGAAGCAGCGGGTGCTGTTGCTGCAGGCATTGCTGAATGATCCGAAATTTCTGATCCTGGATGAACCGACTGCCGGACTTGACCCGAAAGAGCGGATCAGGATCAGGAACCTGATCTCAGATCTGAGTGAAGACAGGATTGTACTGATCGCAACCCATGTGGTATCGGATATCGAATTTATTTCTAAAGAAATTTTATTAATGAAAAACGGGAGACTGGTGGATCAGGACAGCCCGGAAAATCTGCAAAAGAGGATTTACGGTCATGTTTATGAACTGTGCATCAGCCAGGATGAACTGGCGGAAGTGAAGAAAGAATATGAAATCAGCAATCTGTTCCGCAGAGACGGCGAGATCATCGTGCGGGTGATTGCGGACAAGTGTCCCGTTAAATATGATGCAGTGAAAGTCAGCCCGACGCTGGAGGATGTATATCTGTATGAATTTGAGGGAGTAAAGAGGCGGTAACATTTTCCCACAAAGGTCAAAGAGGTGTTGACAATAGAACGTTTCACTGCTAAGATTAACAGTAGTTGAAAATACTGGATTGTTACTTATCAGAAGGCAAAACCAGATTTCGGAAAATAAAGGTTGCTTTATGGACTGAAAGTCTGGTTTTCTTTATCTGACAGTGCAGAACGATATCTGCCGGATAAGAAGGATTGGATATAAGAAGTCAGGTCCGGTATTTGCAAAGAATCTAATATGATGAGACAAGTCAGAGCTGAGGAGGAAAAAAGATGAAGATTTATGAGACAAAAGACTATCAGGAGATGAGCAGACAGGCTGCTAATATTCTTTCAGCACAGGTTATTTTAAAGCCGGATTGTGTACTGGGTCTGGCAACAGGTTCTACACCGATCGGAACATACGATCAGTTAGTAGACTGGTATAATAAAGGAGATGTTGATTTCTCTCAGGTAAGAACAGTAAATCTTGACGAGTACAGAGGACTGACCCGTGACAATGACCAGAGCTATTATTATTTCATGCATAAGCATTTATTTGACCGTGTAAATATTAAGTTAGAGAATACAAATGTACCGGACGGAACTCAGGAAGATGCAGAGAAAGAGTGTGCAAGATATGAAGCACTGATCGAGTCCATGGGTGGAGTTGATATCCAGCTTCTCGGACTTGGACATAATGGACATATCGGTTTCAATGAGCCTGCAGCAGACTTTGCTGTAACAACTCACTGCGTAGATCTGACAGAAAGCACGATCGAGGCAAATAAACGTTTCTTTGAATCCGCAGATGATGTACCGAGACAGGCATATACAATGGGAATTGGAACGATCATGAAAGCAAAGAAGATCCTTCTGGTTGTTAATGGAGAAGGAAAGGCAGATATCGTTGCAAAGGCATTTTTCGGCCCGGTAACACCGGAAGTTCCGGCTTCTATCCTTCAGCTCCACAGAGATGTGACGATCGTTGCTGATAAGGCTGCACTGTCAAAGATACCTAGATAATTTTCAATATAGTTCAGTGCAGATTGTAAAAATCTGACAACTAAATGAGAATGTTTATTAAAAAAATATAAATAGTATAAAAATAAAATAAAATAATCGGTTGACTTTCCTGGTGATTTTTGATAGACTGAAGTTACGAAATAAGTCAACGGATTGTTACTGTAAGGCAGGCAAAACCAGTTTTCACAGACCCAACATGATCGCTGGGTTTGTAGAACTGGTTTTTATTATTTTTCGGAAGATCCATGTTCAAAATCTCTTTGGAAAAGCTGATGAGAAAGACCGGGAAAGCATATCTGCTTCGAGATAAAAAAGAAGGATCAGTGAG